>Ga0209062_1000869_pt1 | contig 68489 bp, 49 predicted proteins | sample Coa_R2_2_FD_187158 | JGI IMG/M metagenome (GOLD analysis project Ga0209062, IMG submission 187158) | Surface soil microbial communities from Centralia Pennsylvania, which are recovering from an underground coalmine fire - Coalmine... | ecosystem: Environmental > Terrestrial > Soil > Unclassified... | reverse complement strand
CGTCAGGCCGACCACCAGCGCTAGAAGGAACCCATCCACCAGGCCAGTGGAGAGCGTGACCTGGATGCCTCGCCCAATGGCCCCCGCCAGACCTCCCGCTAATCCCCCAAGCATGACCCAGGCCAGGCGCTCTGGAAAGCGCTCCGCGATACGTCCAATGAAGCGCGCCCGCCGCGTTTCGCTGAGGCTCTTGACCAGCGCGCCAACGATTCCACCACCAATCCCGCCCAGAATCGCCAGGGGCAGATTCCCCAAGGGAGCATCTCCCGGCGCGGCCCACTGAAAGGAGAGATTGAAGCTCAAGATCACAATCCCCGCGATAGCCCCCACAATCGCCCCAAGCAGGCCCCCAATCACACCTCTGGCGCTGGCCCACAAAGCCCCGGTTCGACGCACCTCTACAAACCGTCCGCCAATGCTCCCAACTACCCCACCCAGAATCGCTGCCGCAATCACTGTCGCGTCCTGGTTTGGGTAGTCCCAGCGGAGAGCTGCCAGAATCCCATCCAGGTCATGTGAGAGAGCGCTGCTGCCCGCTGTGCAGCCACCAGCAATTCCCAAGGCGATACCCCGCGCCAAGCCGCCCGCCCTTCCCCCGACAATGCCCCAGGCAAAGGCGAGAAATATCCCCAAGAAGGTGGCTCCAGCACTGAACAGGAGTTGCTGCCCGATTACACAGCACGCTCCATTCCCAGGCAGCGGCCCGAATAGGTTCAACGAGATAACGGTGTTGAACGCATAGGAAAAGCCCCAGCGCGTGAAAAGCCATTCCAGCAACAGCACCAGCAGCGCCAGCGGGTAGGCGACGACAAACACGGGAAGAACCAACCGAAGCATGGGCGCGATGCGTCGGAGGGTTTCTGTCTGCTCAATCTCCCGGCTAAACCGCGTCGGTTGAAAGAAACAGAAAAACAACCAGGCAAATGGCTCAACCACCAGATAGTCTTTGGCGCGTTTCTTAGGAAGATCGACCATCGGCAATCACCCCATGATAGGCATCTTCCAGGCGTGCTTCAAAGTCTTGCCAGTAGTCCGGGTCCATTGGTCGATACGCCCCAGGAAATCCATTCGCTGCCAACCGTTTATCAGTGAGCAGCAGTGTACCTACCAGTTGCAGCCGCATGGGCAGATAGCCAGCAGGAGAGGCTCCATAGTGGCGAAGCCGCTCTTGCTCCTCCAGAGTGAAACCCGCCGCCGCGCCTTTCTGGGCAATAAACATCTCGGCCTCGCCAGCCGTGAAGGGCTTGAGCCGACATTGCTCGAAAACGTTGAACAGGCCGCTGGTGGCTCCATACTCACCAATGACCTCAATAAGCGGGCGCTTGCTGACGACAACTAGCGCCAATCCCAGTTGAGTCAGCGCTCGCAGACTGGCGAAGAACGTCAGATCAAAGGCGCTGCGGTTGCCAAACCCCTCAAACTCGTCAATACAGAGGACCGGCACCTGCTCTCTGGCTCGCAGCGCTCTGACCAGGCGCTCCAGGCGAGGCAGCCCCGGCGCATCCTCCACAGCCTCAGGCCCACCACCCAGCGCGACAGCAGCGCTGGCAGAGAACCCTGCCTCGCTCGCGCAGCTCGGCTGGGTGGCATCCACGTAGCCGATGCGGTAGGCCACGCCCAGGCGCTCCCTGGCAAGCAACCGCAAGTAATCCAGCAGCCAGGTCTTGCCAATGCGGCGCGGCCCAACCAGGGAAGTGCAGGCGCCGCGCCGGGTGCGGCTCAGCAGCGTTTCGCGCTCTCGAATTCTGCCGTAGAACTCCCCAGGGTGGGGCAGGCGCTCGTTGAAATGGAAAATAGAATCATCCTCGACCTCAAGTTCGCTGCTGCGTTGGCTGCGCTCCTGCTGGATCGTGTTCCACCAGCGTCTTTCCTCCGCCTCTTCCAACGCGAATGCCTCGGCCAGCCGGGCGAACGTCTCTTTGTGGGGCAGCTTCCTGCCCCGCTCATAGACGCTGATTGCCTGAACACTTAATCCCGCTCGCTCCGCCAACTCTTCCTGGGTCCAGCCTCGCGCGCGCCGCTGGCGCTGAAGCCAGGCTCCAAAACTCGAAAGGTTTCTGTCCGTCATCACGCGGCTCCTCTCCCAGGCTGCTCAGAGGCCCACTCCACAAATGAACACACCGCGTTCTTGCCGCTATTATAGCACAGCCTTACGCCGATGACTCGTGCCCTGGCAGGGTACGAGCCATCGTATCGGTCAACGTATCAGCGTAGCTGGTTTCCCGCCCATAACCCAGGCATACTGGCAACAAGCACTGAAACAACAGCAGCACAGCCTTCAGGAGGTCTCCTATGGAACATTGCACCTATTGCCAGGGCGAATTGTACCCAGGGCAGCCGTTTTGTCCACACTGCGGCCAGCGGCGCACAGAATCAGCAGCTACGACCAGCGTTCTGCCCCAGGAGAAACCAGATGGCTCGCCAACGCCCTCCACGTGGTCTTGGAACGACCAGGCAGGCGATACTGAACCAGAGCCGCCAGGGGAGCGTTGGCCCTCCACAAAGCGGATACCTCTCTGGAAACTTGAAAAACCGCCAGAGACATCACGCCCTTTGCCTCTGGATCGGCGGCTTACCTTGGGCATCGTCGCGCTGGTCGCACTTGTCAGCATCATCGGGTTGGCAGTGCTGGTATTAATTTCCCACCCCACCCCGGTGATTACCGTGACCAGCCCCTATCATGTGAACGGTCTCCCGGCTGGCGCAGCCACCACCAGCCTGCATGTGGAAGGCCAGAACTTTGCGGATGACTCCGCCATCCAATTCTTGCTCGATGGTCACGCCCTCTCTGAGCGCTCGCAGATCAGCAGCGATCAGCAGGGCAGCATCAACATTCAACTGGAGATTGCTCCCGACTGGCCGCTCGGCACACATTCCCTGACGGCCAGTGATGCCGCACACAACGTCACCCCGAAGGGCGTTTCAGTGGTTATCGTCAATCAAGGCGAGGCCAACACCCCTGGCCCGAACGGCGCGCCCCCCGATGACGCCAGCTTTAGCATCACTGCCACTGTGCAGAACGAAGGCGCCTTCAACCACCAGGGCTATTCCTTTCAACTCAACCTGCTCGTTCACGGCCAGCCTGATCCCAAAGGGGGATCTATCTGCGCCTCGCGCGATAACGGCCTGTCCCAAACCTTCACTGGCAGAATCTACAACACGGCCACTGGCGCATCGAACGGCCTGACATACCAGGAATCCATCACCTTCAGATGCAGCGGTCAGTACAAACACGGCCAGGTGAACTACACCGAACAGGCCACCAGCGACCACCTTATCCTTTCGAATGGCGTGTCGTGTGTGGGCCAGACCCCCTATGTCTTTCGTTCCCTGCAAGGCATGTTTAGCGACCCGACCCATATCGGCGGAGTGTGGTCCAGCGACCCCATTGTCTATCAATGCACCTCCGGTTTTTCCCTTCTTGGCCCATCTGCCCAGACAGGGATTTGGACCGGACAAAAGTCATAGCTCAGTCGCTCTCCCTGGCAAAGCGCACCTGTTGTCTCTTGAAGCAGCATGGTTGGTTATATGGCTAGTCAACGAAAGGGGTGTTTAACCATGTCCAGGCGTGTACGTGTCGTCATCTCACTGGTCATCCTGCTGTTTGCCTTCATCGTCCTGGTCGCTTGTACAGTGAGTTTCGGACCTGGCAGCGGACCCAGCAGCGGACCCAGCAGCGGACCTGGCGGGGCTGGCGGCGGCGGCGGCCAGCCATTCCGCTCCCCCGCCCCCTCCTGGCAGAGCAGCGCGGCCCCAGGAACCCTCCTCTGGCTGCCCTAAAGGCCACAGGCTTCCCCCAGAGCTGGCAGAAGTTCTTAACCGGTGGGCGCGGTAGCCGCCAGCAGGTGCATACCTCCGTTGTATCCTTTCTTCCTTCATCCACACGGCTTCAGGCTGCCGCGCCAGCGCCGAGATAGCAGGGGGCATTCAGTGATATTCGCCTGCCAGAAAGCGCAAAGTGCTCAACTGGCTCCTTGCTAAAGGAGATAGACCTATGTATTCAGATATGATGATTTGCCCGGCGTGTGGACGCCAGGAGCAGAATCAGACCGCCCACTTTTGTCCGACCTGCGGCACGCCGCTGCGCTCCTGGGAGACGCTCAGCACGCTTGAAGCGCTTGCCAGAGAAGGCAAAGGCCACCAGACGATCACCGCTATTATCGCCAAATATCGCAGCGCTGTGCCCAGGAATCCTTCTCCAGCACCATTGGACCCGACCATTCCAGTGGCCCCCATCCCGCCCCAGTCCTCCCCTCGCCAGTTCTGGGAAACACTCAGCACGCTTGAGGCCCTCGCCAGAGGAGGCCAGGGGGACCGAACCGTTCATGCCATCATCGCCGAATATCGCACTACCTTGCGGGTGGGCGCTCCCCCAGGGCCATCGGACCCCGCCATTCCAGTGGCCCCCATCCCGCCTCAGCCATTCCCCAGCCCCACTCAGTTGGCACCTGGCATGTCGTCGCCTGCCCCATCGGTTACGCCAGACGCCCCCAAGGGCTTTGAGCAATTTGGCCCACCTCCAATGGGAAGCGGCTCACCCAACCCGCCCCTGCCGCCTCCAGCCCAGCCGCCGTCACCGCCATTCTCCCCTCCGGCCAGGCCGGTGATAAGGCCACCAATGCCAGACCCACCAGCCTTTCCAGGCGCTCTGGCTCCAATGTATCCCGCGCCCTGGGCTGCGTACCCACCGACGCCCCATCCACCAGGCGCTCCCCAGGCGCAGCGCCCCGTCGGTCCAGTCCCTCCCAATGCTCCTTTACCCCAGTCAGGCAGCGCAGGAACGCCGTATGCTGCCCCCAACCCGCCTCCGCCGCCTGCCCGCCAGGCGTGGCCGCCACATCCTATCCCTGCCCCCAGGCTGGCCCCACTGGCTGTCGCAAGGCCCTTGCCTGCGCCGGTAGCGCCACCGCGCCCGGCCCGGCAGTTCCGCTGGCGCGAGTTCGTAGACAAAAATCAGATTGCTATTGCAGCCTATATTGGTGGATTGCTGCTCCTGGCTGCGACACTCTTCTTCATCTTTGCCACGCCTTCCTTTATGAAGCCCCTCATTGCGCTCGCTGGAGAACTGCTGTTTGGCCTTCTGGGCTGGGGAGTACGGCACACCCGCCTGCGCAGCGTTGGCCGCGCTTATCTGCTGGTGTGCGCTTTGATGACCCCCCTGGTCGGTCTGGCCGCCTACCTCGCCTTTGGGGGCGAAAACCTTGGGCGCTGGCTGGTCTTCCTTGCAGCGCTCTATGCCTGCTGTGTCTATCTGGCCCTGGCCCTGGAAACACGCTTCATCACCTACGCTTACCTGGGATGGGTCTGCTTGCTCGTGGCCGCAGTCGCGCTGGTTTTCACCCTCGACACTTCAGAGACCGCCTGGCAATGGTTAGTGCTGGCGCTGGGTCTGCTCACACTGGCGTTGCTGGCCCCATTCTCCTGGCAGCAGCGCCCCGTCATCGGCCCATTGTTACAGCCAGCCAGGCATCTGGCTATTCTGACCACGTTCCTGGTTGTGCTGGAAGAGCAAATCCTCAGCCTCATAGGGCTGAATGAACTCGTGCAGTCTTCTCTCCCGGGGGCTTCCTCCATACTCAATCCCTGGGCACTGGCGCTGGGAGCCTGGGCATTGGTGGCGCTGGCCCTCTACTGGCGTCGCCTGCGGCCAGACTGGGCGGTGAATCGCCAGAACAACGCCCCAGACCTCCTTGACGGCTTGGCTGCCGTCTTCGTCGCTGAGGCCCTCGGCGACACAGCCGTTGCCATGTCCCTCCCATCACCAGTTACGCTCAGTATCCTTGCTCTCATTGGCCTTCTGGAGTTTGTCCTGGCAGCCACGCTCTTGCATCACCAACCCCAGCGCTGGAGCCTGCGCCACTTCGTAGAAGGTCTGTCCCTGGCAATCAGCGGAAGCGCTACGCTGTATTCTCGCATCATTCCCAATGGGCAGTGGTCGCTCGTCCTCGCCCTGACCATTCTTGGCGCGATACTCGTGGGTCTGGCCGCTAGCGAGCAGAGATGGTGGCTGGCGCCTGGAGGGCTGGCCCTCCGGCTGGCCTACGCGGCTTTGCTGCCGGTCCTGGAGCAAACGCCAGAACCCATCGCCAGAATCAGTACCGATTTTCTGCTGGCACTGGCCTGCTGGGGTCTGGCACTGGCTCTGCGGCGCAGCGAGCGCACGCAGCGTTTCGTCCCCCCAACCTATGTGATCGCGCTGGGGCTTGCCACCTATACCACTCTCCTGATCTTCCAAAATCTGCTCCTCCCTTCGGCAGCTACCTCGACGAACAGCCTATTGGAGCATTACTATTCCGTCTTCATCTTGTTCTGCTTTGCGGCAGCCGCCTTCGTGGCAGGCTCCATAGAGCGCCAGTTGGCTGCGGGTGGCCTCCTCATGAGCGCTTTTGGCCTTCTGATCCCGCTGCCTCTTCTCATCAACGATCCCATTGGTTGGGATGCGAGCCTGCTCGCGCTGCTTTGTGCCCTGGTAGCCCTGTTTGTAGGGCGGCAAAGGTCGGGCGCGGGGAGATACACCCCATACGGTTCGACGCTCTATATAGGGGTTCTGGCAGCCATCCACAGCAGCCTTCCCGGCGTCGAGACAGCAGCGTGGAGCCTGCCGTTCCTCTCGTTCACCACCTGGCTGCTGCTAGCGCTCGCCCTCCTGGCCGCCTGGGCTGCCCTCCGAGAAACTTCACCATGGGCCATGCTCGTTCCGGCATTCCTGGCATTCTGGGCAACCGCGCTGGCGATTCCAGCGCACCCAACGGCTGGCGCTGTCTTGACCTTTGCGCTCCTGGGCAGCAGCGCAGCCGCGCGTCAGTGGCGCGGGGGTGGCTGGGGCTGGGCGTTCCAGTTTGCAGCCCTCCTCGCCTCAGTGCTTGAGGGTGTCAGCCTCTTTGTGGCCGGGCCGATGAGCTATGGCCTGGTCAGCTTCCTGCTGGCTTTTGCCATCGCCGTCTATCTGGTGGCTGCGCTGGAGCGCCAACCTGCTCTGACTGCCATTGCAGCCCTCTATGCCCTCATCAGCCTCTTCTTGCTGCCAGACACCAGCGTAACCGCGCGCTTCTGGTTCACAGTCCTGTTGGCCTTCGCCCTGACCCTGACTGGGCTAGGGCTGCGGCTCCCGCTGCTGCACGGGCAGATACGCCGCGTCTGGGCGCTCGCCCCTTATGGCGTGGCTCTGATTGGCTCCCTGCTTGCACTCGAACGTGGCCTTCAGGCAGCTTCCATCTGGCTGTGGCTGCCGCTGCTCGCCTTTGCCATCGCTGCCTATCTGGCTGCCATCCTGGAACACCAGCCTGCCTATAGCCTGCTGGCTGTGACCTATACGCTCGCGGCAGGTCTCTTCCTGCCCAGCCTGACCCAGCCGGTAAGCAGCAGCGGCGGCAAGTTCGTCACTGACTCCTGGTTTATCCCCCATGAATGGGATCAGATCGCTTTCACTCTGGCACTCAGCTTCTGCCTCTGGGCCATTGGCCTGGCCTTGCGCCTGCCTCCCCTGCGCGCGCGAGCGCAAGCTGGCTGGGCTTTGGCACCCTATGGGGCCGCAGCGGGCTGTTCCTTCCTGGCCCTGGAGCGCGGCGCTCAGGGAACTACCTGGGTGGCCCTCCCCGCGCTCGCCTTCGCTGTTGCTGCCTATCTGGCAGCCTGGATGGAGCGGAAGCCAGCCCTGACCTGCGTGGCAGCGCTTTATGGACTGGCGGCCTGCTGGTTCCTTCCAGCCCTTACCCCTCAGCAACCTGTTGAAGAAGGGGTAACAGTAATCCCAGACAGTTGGTTCCGCGAGCCAGGCTATCAGTTCTGGTTAACCTGGGCGCTCACCTTGCTCATCATCCTCGCAGCGCTTGCCCTGCGGCTCTCTACTGCGCGGGAAAAGCGCACGCTGGCCTGGGCACTGGCTCCGTATCTAACTGCCCTCTTCTGCTCCTTCCTGGCGCTGCAACGCGGCGTGCAGGCTGCCCCCCTGTGGGTCGCCCTGGCGCTGCTGAGTTTCGTTCTGCTGGCCTATCTGGTGGCCGCCTTAGAGCGTGAACCCCGCTTGACCAGCGTGGCCGTCATCTATGCCATCCTGGCAGGCTTGTTTCTTCCCAACCTGCAAGCCAACAGCCATACCGCAGGCTTCACCTTTGTGCGTCAGTTTGCGCCCACAGCCGATCAACTTATCTTCACTATCCTCCTCACGGCTGCGCTCTTCGTGCTGGGGATGACCTTGCGGGTGGGTCTCGGGCCTGCGGCGCGCGCCTGGACGCTGGCCCCTTACGCTGCGGCCCTGGGTAGCTCAGCCTTGATCCTGTGGCGCAGCCTCCAGGTCGAATCTGGGTGGACCTCGCCTGCGCTGCTCGGCCTGGCCCTCCTGACCTATCTGGCCGCTGCCCTGGAACGCCAGCCCCTCTTCACCGCCGCCTCCCTCGTCTATGCTCTCCTGGCCGCAGCGCTCCTTCCGGCCCAGGACCAGGCAGTCCTCTACCAACAACTCACGGCCCTCTCATCCCACCTGCCGCGCCCCTATCAACTCAGCTTCATTCTGATGATGACGTTAGCCTCCGCAGCGATAGGCGCGCTCCTGCGGCTCCCTTTCTGGCGAAAGCCCGTGCGCCGCTCCTGGGCACTGGCTCCCTACGCCACTGCGCTTGGCTGCTCGCTCCTTATGCTGATTAGCGGCCTCCAGCACTCCACACCCTGGCTCACCCTCCCTCTGCTCGGCCTGGCTGTCCTGGCCTATCTGCTGGCTGTGCTGGAAAAGCAGCCTGCCATAACGCTCATGACCGCCATCTATGCCCTGACAGGCGCACTCTTTATACCCCCTGACCAGACGACCTTCTACCAAAAGGCTCCGCTGGGTTGGCTGCCAGGAGCCTATCAGTTCTGGCTGACCGTCGCTCTGACCCTGCTGGCAACAGCAGCAGCAGCGATTACCAGGCTCCCCTCACTGCGACCAGGCATCCAGCAGAAGTGGGTCTGGGCACTTTATATCACGCCTCTTGGCTGCTCGCTGCTGACAATCTGGCGCGTCCCCGGACATGACGCCGGACGAACGCAGGCACTGCTGCTGGTCTTCGCCGCCATCGCCTATCTGATCGTGCTGCTGGAAGCGCGCCCCTGGGTCGGCATTCTCCCGACAGCTTATGCGCTGGCAGGCGTCATCATCTATCCAGAGCCAGCCGCGCTGCTCCCGCTCGCCCTCAGTCTGGCGCTGCTGGGTCTGCTGATTGGGCGTCTGGCGAACATCCGCTGGTCCTGGCCCTTCTATGGAGCCTCAGCTCTGGCCGCAGCCTTGACGGCAATCTTGGGGCAACCCAAAGAGGGTCTGGGGTTCGAGGCTATCGCCCTGCTCTCGCTTGCCATCCTGGCCTACCTCGTCGCGGCCATCGAGTCACGCGCCGATATGGTGCCCATCGCGCTCGTACTCGGCGCGCTGGCACTGAGCAGCGGCCTCAACTTCCTCGACCTCGATACCCGCCTCGGAGCCGGAGCCGCGACTCCGGCCACCATCATCGCGTTTATCATCCTCGGCTGGCTGTATATTCTTGGTCAATACCTCTGGGAAGCGCTGCCCCTGCGCCCACGTGGCATCCTCTGGTGGCTCAGAACTGACGACCCAGCGCAGTTGCCCCGCTGGCGCGACCCACGCTTTGTAGGCGTCTTCCTGCATCGCTGGGCTGGCGTGCTGGTGGGCTGTGGCAGCGCTCTGATAGCCTTCGGAAACCTGCTTGCCTTCCTGAGCAGCAATAGGGCTGGGCCTTTCCCATCACAGCCTTTGGTGGCAGCGCTGGCCCTGTGTTCGCTGGCGGGGATGCTCGCGCTCCTGGCACGCACCCCACGCTTTCATGCCGCCTGGTATTTCGCCGGGGGAATGCTCGCCCTGGCAATCACTTGCCTCTTCCTCTACCTGGGCATCCCCTTTGGCTGGCAGAGCGCTCAGCCGCTCCTGCTCGCCCCAGGCACCTACTGCCTCTTGATTGGAGCGCTGCTGCCCACAGATCAACGACTGGGCAATCTAGCGCGCGCCGGACAGACCGCCTCCCTGGCCGGGGCGCTGCTGCTGCTCCTTCCCGCCCTGCTCCTGATCTTCATCCATCCGGGATACCTGCTGATCGCCTGGATTGCGCTGCTCATCGAGGCGCTGGCAGTGGTAATCTGGGGATTGGTAGTCCTCTCACCACTGCTGGTCGCGCTGGGGTTCGCCCTGGTTGGCGTCGCAGCAATCGTCGCATTGCAACTGGCAGGAACCAGCGGGGACTGGTTCGTAGGTGGAGTGCTGCTCATTGTCGGTGCCCTGCTGTCGATCTTCTACCCCCTCTGGCACATCTATCTTCGCCCCCGCCAGGCTGCCGGACGCCAGTAGCGCAGCGCTCGCTGGCAGGCGCCATCCAGCCCCGCGCTATGGCGCCTGCCAGACCTGAACCGTCATATCGCTCCCCCCCGAAGCGATAAAGCGCCCATCAGGCGACCACGCCAGCGCCGCAACCAGAGCCTCCGATTCAGTTGCCGGGCTGACCGGAGCCACATGTCTGGCGTAGGTAAACAGCAGCCTTCCACTCCCGGCCTCCCAGACCTGCGCCGTCCCATCCCAGGAGCCAGAAACGATGCGCTGCCCATCGGGCGACCACGCCAGCGCGCCAACCCCCTGCCTGTGTCCGCTGTAGACGCTCAGGCGTCGCCCGCTGGCCGCCTCCCAGACTTGCACTGTCCGATCTTTACTCGCTGAGGCAATGTGCTTACCAGCAGGCGACCACGCCAGCGCATTCACCCAATCGCTGTGCCCCACATAATTGATGAGCAGCAGACCGCCAGCAGCCTCCCATACCTGGACAGTACCATCATCGCTGCCAGAGGCAATGCGCTGGCCGTCCGGCGACCAGCCTAGCGCTCGCACCGCATCCTGATGGCCCCGATAGGTCAGCAGCCGGTTCCCGCTGGCAACCTCCCACACCTGCGCCGTGCAGTCCTCGCTCCCAGAGGCTATTCGCTGGCCGTCCGGCGACCAGGCCAGACCGGTGACGGTCCGTTTATGGCCGCGATAGGTGAGCAGTCGCTGGCCCGTGCGCGCATCCCATACCTGCACCGTCTTATCACTTCCCCCAGAAGCGATCAACCTCCCATCAGGCGACCACCTGACAACCTGGACCAACCCACTATGACCACGATAGACGAACATCTGCCCAAACGCTGGTACCTCCCAGACCTGCACCGTCCGGTCAAAGCTCCCAGAAGCGATCCGCCGCCCATCGGGCGACCACGTCAGCGCCCAGACGGCATCGCTGTGCCCACGATAGATACAGACCACCGCGCCTGGGGAAGACAGCGGCGCAGGTGCGACAACCAGGGAGCCAACAGGCACTGGCGCCCCTGCCAATCGCCCGCCTGCTGCCTCTTCCAGCGCGCTGGCAAATGCCTGTACGCTTTCAAACCGCTGGGCCGGGTCTTTTGCCAGCGCCCGCATGACCACCGCCTCCACCATCGGCGAGAGAGCCGGAACCCGCTGGCGGAGAGAGGGGGGTTCGGCAAAAAGATGTTCCAACGCAATCTGACTCACTGCCACCCCCTGAAACGGCAGCCTCCCGCTCAGCCATTCATACACCACAACCCCTAATGAATACTGGTCGCTGGCAGGAACCGGATGTTGGTTGATTTGTTCAGGGGCCATGTAACTGAGCGTGCCCGCCAACTCCCAGATTCGGGACTTATCCTCAATCACCGCTATACCAAAATCGCTGATCCACACCTCGCCCCCTGGGCTGAGCAGTAAGTTACCCGGCTTAATATCCCGATGCACAATATGCCGGTCATGCGCATATTGTAATCCGGCTGCCGCCTGTTTTACATAGGGGATGATCTGCTCCAGGGAGACTTGCTGCCCCCTGGGGTAGCGCTCGCGCAAGGTACCGCGAGCGGCAAACTCCATGACAAGAAACGGGGTGCCCGTCTCTTTCTCGATAGCAAAATCCAGCACGGGGACGATATGCGGATGTTTGAGGTGAGCCAGCAGGCGCGCTTCTCCTAGAAAGCGGTTTTCTTCCTCCTGGCTGGTTAGCTGCCCATGCAGCACTTTGATGGCTGCCTGCGTATGCAGCAGGCTATGCTCGCCTAGATAGACCTCAGCAGCACCGCCATGTCCCAGAAGCCGAATCAGACGATAATTACCAAGCTGCTGGCCTATCCATTCCGCCATTATTCATTTCCCCCCGCTGTCTCCAAAGCGCTTCAGAGCCAATTTCCCTGCCAAACCACATCATACAACAGCACGGGCGTTCCCCGCTGCACCAGAGCAGAAGATACCAGGGCTATATACAAGTCGCGCCTGGGAGCGACTTTTGCACAGCCCTGGCGCATCTCGTATCAGGCGTTGCCTGTCACCTCCTGCGGTGGTAGACTACAGAGCAGCACCTCTTTGTGAGCCAAACATCCTCTCAGAGAGCGCAAAGGAGGTCGCAATGGACGAAACACGCCAATCGGCACGCCAGCGCGCGGCGTGTCAGGCCATCCTGGTGGACGCGCATTGCCGGGTGCGCGCGCATCTCTGGCGAAAACGACGCCTGTGGGAGCGCTCAAACAACGCAGAAATTATCGACCGGGCGCTCATGGCATTCTGGAATGGGATGGTCCGGTTTCCGAATCAGGCACTGCTGGCAAGCTATCTCCAAAATGATGGGCGCCAATTCTGTCTGGAGGCCATGCGGGAAGCACGCACGACACTGCGCTTCGTTGCTGCTGGCGGTGTCGCGCTTATGGCATTGGGCCTTGGCGCCTTTGGTTTGATGGGAATCCTGCCAATTCTGGCAACGATGATCCTGCTTGGCACCACATTTGCCCTGCCCGTCTGGCTCACCTTCCTGGGTCTTGAATGGATTGAGTATCGTACTTCCAGCTATCTGGCCCTTGCCGTTGACACAGCGGTCAGGCGCATGAGTCTGCTCAGCGGCAGCGCCCCTGACGAAAGTATATAGCAAGAGATGGGTGTTTCTATCGCTCTTGCCAGGCGCTCTGCCCGACATCCATCATCCGCCATCAAACGAAAACTTCCCAACCAGGGAGAGATGCTCCCAGAGGATGGGTGAGAGATCAGCCCACACCTCTTCTGGCACTGGTTGGCCGCGGCGCGCCAGCGCATTGGCAGCCACCCCTAAATAGCGCGTATTCCAGACGATAATGGCAGCCATGACCAGATTCAGAGCCAGCGCCTGAGTACGCTGTGCTTCATAATCATACTCGTTGAAGCGCTCCTGCTGCCCAAAAAAGAGCGCGCGCGCCATTGCTTGCAGCCGCTCTCCCTTGCTTAATCCCATCAGCACCCTTCGGCGCAGCGCAGCATCATCAACATAGCGGAGGATGTAGCGCGTTTTCGCCAGGCAGCCTACCTCCCGAATAGCCTGTTGCAGCGGGCAGGATTGGCGCATCCCTTGAAATCTGGCAATGACCAGCGATGGCAAGAGCTGTTGGTCCTTCAGCGAAGCCGCCAGCCGGTTCATCTCATCCCATTGGGAAAGAATCAAAGGCTCCCGCAGTGAGTGGCGCAGCACCGGACCCAGCGCGCCGTAAGCCGGATCATCTCCCACGCGAGCGAGAAGTTGATCCGGCAGATCGCGCAGATATGGCGTAAAGCGATAACCGAGTAATTCACACAGCCCGAAGAGCAAATCAACGACAGCCCCGGCGGTGTCCATAGATTGCTCGCGGATGGGCAGAAATTGCTCAGAAATCAACCCATCCAGGGTATAGCAATTCTCTTGCACCAGCGGGCTAGCCACGACCAGCCAGAAAGGGGCGCCCTGATCAGAGAGATGGATGGGAAGCTGCACACCACGCCACGAGTTGAGCGACGACCGCACGGCGCGCGCCCCTGTTGGTGCCAGATCAAAGTGCAAGGTGCTTGCCAGCGAAGTCGTTCCCGAACCAAACGCCATCGCCAGCGGCAAATTCTGCTGGTAATGAATCAGCAGCCTGATCGCCTGGCGCAGCGTCTCTTCGCGCACATACCAATCATAGACACGCGCCAGACGGCCATACGAGATACCAGAAGCAGCGGCCATCGTGGGCAACCCCAGATTCGTAGCCTCGGCAGCCAACACAGCAAAGAGCGCCGGGCGCAGCAGGTTCATCTTGTCCTCGGTTGGCTTCTGCCGTTCGGCCAGATGGGCAAACGCTGAAGTAAATCTGGTCCAATGATCGACCTCCATCAACACCTCCGCCAGACTGGCTCCAGGCAGCAGCGCAACCAGCGCACGCCGTACCTGCTCCGTTGCAAGTGATGTCTGGACCCGCGTTGGGGCTGCCAGCATCAGCCGACCCCCTTCAACCCGCGCAGCGGTATTTTCCGGCCAGCGCCCGGCAACCTCAACCGCCAGCGCATGCACCTCCGCTTTGGCCTGGGCCAGATAAGCTGCGCCATCTTGAGGCAAACCTCGCTCCACAAACCAGTGGGCACGGCGCTCCTCCCAGGCATCAGGTGTATGGAGCGCGCTGTCCCAGCGCGCGTAACGGCGGCTTCCCTGCACGGTCAATTCCCCCGCGCGCAGAGCCAGGCGCAGCTCAAAGAGCAACGTCAACTCCCAGGCACGGCGATCTATCCCATCAGGCCGGGCCACCACGCTCATCCAGCGTTGGGGAACAAACCCCAGCGGAACATGCTCGGGAACCTTTTTACGACGCTCCTTATTCATCGCCCGCAATGTCTCCACCCCCGCCAGCACCGGATGACCAGCACAAGCGGCTTCAAAGCGCAGCGTTTCGAACACCATTGGAGTGAATTCGCGCGTCTGAGTAAATCGCCCCCTCAATGTCGTAAAAAATCGTTCGGCCTCGCCCTGGTCAAGCGACTGGCTCTGTTCGACCAGCGCGCTCACACGTTCGCGGGGAACGCGCTGAAAAATCTCGTTGCGCACGCGCTCATCTGGAACGGCAGGATCGAGCAAGACCTGGGTGATGCCACGAAAAAAACGCGCGCTCGCCAGTTGCGCCTGCGCCTGTTCCAGCCTGGCCTCCGTCAACTCAGCGGCACTGCGCGCAAAGACCCGATCTATCAACGCATCAAACATATCCACAACACTATCGGTAAGCTCCTCGCCGCGCACCGCCAGAAAAGCCAGGAGCAAGGTATAGCGCTTCTCCGGCGGATAGCGGCGCACCGCCTGCGCCGTCAGCCGCTTCACAATTGCTGCCCACTGCGCCAGGCGGGCAGGCGTTACTGGCCCCCAATCAATACCGGCGGGCAAGACGGCCTGAACCAGCGCCAGTCGGCGGCATTCATCACGAATGGCAGCACTCGAAGGAACGCGCGATGGTGCCGTCAGCGCCCCCAACATCGTCCCGCCCTGCCCGCCCTGACAGAGCGCGTCCAGTTGATCGCGCTGCTCCTGCGTCAATTGATCGGCAACAGCGGCAAAAAGCGCCCTCTCTGCCTCAGCGCGTGTTTGATAAACCAGCCGCTCGATAGTCGTTTTGCCTCTGGGGCGCAATAGCCGCTGACGCGCCAGCCACACATCGGCAGCCTCCAAGAGCGCTGCTGCATTGCCGGTTCGCGCCGTTTGTTCAGCCAGAAAGGCGCGGAGCTGCTGAGCATCCTGATCGCTAAAGGGGCGCAAGCCGAGATAGCTCTGGACCGCCTCCGCATCAGCCGTATGAATCGCCGGCCAGTTTTTGTAGCGCTCCAGCACCTCCGGGTTCATCTGAAGCTGGGCGGCAACCAGGGCTATCACCTGCGCTGGCAGCCTGGAGGGATCAGGGGCAATGATACGCTCGGCCCGTGCCCAAACAAGCAGCAGCGCCCGTGCTAATCGACGGGCATCGCCACGCACAGCGTAAATCAGAGCCAGATCATCGGGGCAGAGCCTGAAGGACGAGGGAAACGCCTCGTGATCGCCATTGGAAGAGCCTGGAAGTGAATTCTCCATGAATCTGCCCGGTCGCTTAACGAAGATCAGGGCTTCTTTCCAGCAGCAAAACCAGTCAATCCTGGCTGCGAGAGGTCCGCTGGACCGGAATCAATCTGCTCGATTCCAGGACGCCTGCCAGGTTTCACCTCATCAGTCAGCTTGACAACCAACGCCGTAATATTATCATCTCCACCATTCTCATTCGCGCGCTCAATGAGCTTGCTGCTGGCTTGACGCACATCGGCATACAGTCGCAAAATCCGCTCCATATCGGGATCACGAACCAATTCCCAGAGACCATCACAGCACAACAAGAGTTCATCGCCCGGCCCCAAAGGCTCGCGGAATGTATCAACCTGAACCAGCAACCGCTGGCCCAGACTGCGATAAATGCGATCACGCCGGGGATGAGTATACACATCCTCCCGTTGGATAGCGCCAGCAGCAACCAGGCTCTCGACAATCGAATGGTCGACCGTCACCCGCCGCAGAGACCGCTGCGGTGTCAGCAAATAGGTTCGGCTATCCCCCACATTGCAGATCAGCGCCTCATTGCCCGTCACCAGCGCCGCTGTCACTGTACATCCCATATAGGCACCGCCCTGCTGATTATGGCGATAGAGCGTCTCATTAGCGCTCTGGATCGCCTCCTCCAGCATCAGCACCAGATCATCGGTGCCGAGATCATCGCGTGTCAGGGAGGGCGCCATCGAGTGAAAGAGCGTCTCAATAGTCATACGGCTGGCATCGTGCCCATTGGCACGCCCGCCCATACCATCGGCAACCACAAACAAGCCAAACGGCTGAAGCGCGCCGCGATCCCTGCGCGTCCCAAGCACTATCAGATAGTTATCCTCATTCATCCGCCCGGCGCGTTTGCGCCCGCAATCCGATGCGGCGCTGGCCTGCATTCCTAACGTGGCAGGTATCTCTCGATGAATCACCAGCCTGGTTAGTGTCTTTCTAGGCTGCATGAGTGCGGCTGGCAGTTCAGGCTGGGTAGTAAAAGGGGGATGAGGCACGCCACCCGCCACATACGGCCAGCCACAGCGAGGACAAAAGCTAACCTGCTGTGTTGATTCACCCAGCGCAGCCAGCGAAGGAGGTGCATGCGGCAAAAGTGCAGAAGGTGGGGTTTCAAACCCTCCTTCTCTGCTGGCTTGCACGCTGGTGCTGTCGCGTGCGACCAGCGCCTTCTCATTGACAACCTTCTGAGGGCGCCGTTGGCCTCCGCGTCCCAGCAGCAGCATCACACTCAGCCCCATTACCAACATCATCCAGGCAATCAGGAGTACCAACCCAATCGTAAAAGCAGAGGGCGCCCCCTGTAGCAAACCACTGGGAGGAAGAATCCCAGCAAATCCGGCTATTTGCAGGTTGATCGAATGTTGGAGCGCAGCGCCACGTTCCCAGCGGCCAGGAGTGGAGAGATACAGCGCTGCTCCCAGCGGCAGCACGCCCGCGCGGGCCGCGCCTCCAGCCCATGCCACCCCGGCAGGCGCGCTGTTCAGAGGTGCCGACGCCAGAGCAGGCGATAACGCAGGCTTCTGCGGCTGGGGCATCATCACAAAGCGCGCGGTGAACGTTACCCCGCTGTCCTTGCCAACGAAGATCAGAGCATTCTCTCCCGTAAGATCGGGAACTTCCCAGACACGATTTAATGTAAAGTTGCCGTAGCTATCGGCTTGCACCACCGCTACCGGCTGCCCACTCCGCTCATTAAGATAAATTTGCACTTTCTCGTCAGGAGCAAAATCCCGACCCTGAAACCCCATCCAGGAATGCGGGTCCGGCGCATAGTGATCGAGAACGACCCAGGGCTTTAATGCCAGAATAACCAGATTAGCGACAACAGGCGTCTGGCTCCCCGCTGGCACAAAGTACACGGGATAATCGCCTGCTGGCAGCAGCGGAACCTCCACCTGACCATCCAGGTTGCCTCCAGCGTTAGTGAGACTGCGCCCCAACCAGATACTATATCTATCAACCGGGCGCATGCCGTCCAGATTGCCCAGACGCACATCCACCCATGTATTCGATGGAAAACCGCTGCCAAAGAAACCAAGCGTGTTTCTGGGGTTGAGGCTGTAAGGCGCCAGGCCCACCTGCGGCGGAATCCCAGGCACCTTTGGCGCAGGCTGCGCCAACTCAGAGAGAGGTCCGACGGCTGATGACCGCACAGCCGCTTCTTGCTTGCCAGCGGCCACCATCGGCTGCTGACCACCAGCAGCCAACGGTGTTGAAGCAGTCTCCAGGTGTGTATTTACCCGCCAGCCCACTGCGCGCTGGTCCCGCTGTACTGCAAGCCTGGGGGAACTGGCGCTGGCAAACAGCAGCACAGCGAGAACCAGCACTGCCAGACGGCAGAGAGCCATCGTATTCATAGGCATACCCTTCTGATAAAGTATCTGGCAGATCAATGTACGCCGTCCAGCGGACAGGTAAACGGTGGCGACGGGGGCACCTGCACGGGCGTAATAGGTGCTGACACCTGCACAGTTGCCGTCGTCACAGCGCCGCTCTTGCTGCCGCGCAGCGTGAAGACCATCTTGCCAACCTGGGCATTGCCAGGAATGGTGTACGAGCCTGCCGCTCCGGCATTTCCCTTGCCATCCGTACTAAAACAGCTCACCAGCGTGCCTGGATTGCCTGTGTACACATGGACAATTTCATTACGCGCAAAACCCGTAGCATAGAAACTCAGGGTAGTCCCAGGGCTGCCTCCGTAGGTACTCGGTTGAACGCTTGGCATATACGGAGCGACGGTAAAAGCAACCGTAAAAGATGCCCTGCTCTGACTTCCCAGAAAGACCAGAACCTGCTTGCCTTTCAGACTAAACGGTACGACGAACCCCGCCGCATTGGTGAAGGAACCAAAGGCATTTGTCTGGATCGTCGCCAGTGGCTGCCCGACAGGCTTGTTCACATAGGCCAGAACCAGCTCATTGGGACCAAAACCCTTGCCGGAAAAGCTCAGCAAATTATCCGCCCGGATCGAATAGCTGGAAGGCTTGACCACCGGGTACAGCTTGAGCAGGTAGAACTGCAAACTCACTGGCGTCTGGCTCTCCTGCCCCATGAAGATGAATGAATTATCGCCCGGCATGCCAAAGGGTACTTGAATGGGCGCCTGGCCGATACCACCACCCTGGTCAGCGGTGAGGACAGCAACAGGATCAGTACCCATGCTGTTCCAATAGACATTAATTTTCTCGCCAGGAGCAAACCCCTTGGCCGTCACCTTCACCACATCGCCTACCTTGCCCACAATCGCATTGAGCTTCACAGTTGCCGCGCCGCCGTTAGCGATGATACCCGTTGATTCAGCCGTCTTTGCGCTGCGCACCTGGCGGGCCTGAATAATGAAGTTGCCGAAGGGCTGTGACGGGGGCAAAGCCAGCGTCACATTCTCAAAGGAACCCGTTCGATCCGCCTGCACCGAGCCGATCAGCTTCCCTCTATCGGACTCCCGCTGCTTCACAAAAAACTCAATAGTGGCTTTCGGGTCGAAATTACTGCCCACCAGGGTAATCTGCTGGCCCTGTTGGACTTCGCCAGGACTGAGCAAGATAAACGGCACATGGCTTCCACCAACTGTTGGCGGGGGTGGGGCAATTGGCTCCTCTGTAGGAGTATTGGTTGGCACGGGAGTTTGCGCTGATGCGCCAGTATTGTCCACAGCCGTCCCTCCCGAGCTGAAGGATCGGATAAAGATACTCACCACCACAGCGAGGGCAACGACGATGCTTACCCCCCAGAAAAGCGCTTTGCGCCGATTCATGGCTTTCACCTCCTCATGATGAAGCCGCCTACTTCACAATCTTGTAGATTTGCAATTCGATGCCGCCGCGCTTCAAATCCCAGACGCGCTCAGAGTGGTACAGCAGCGCATCTATAATCCAGGTTTCGTTCCCATCTCCATTATTCTGCTCCATTGCCTGGAGCATCTGGTTAGACATCACAATGTAGTCAATATTCTGCCAATTCTTGCCAAAGAGCTTGTCCCGAACCGCCGGGTCTGCCGCCGCCTTCCAGTGAGAGTGTGCCCATTTGTAGTATGGAGCAACATCATGCAGGTCAACCCACAATTCATCATCGATGATGATCTTGGCGGTGGGAGGAATATTCTTGCGAACATACGCCAGCTCTGCCGCCTGCATCGGCGTTACAGGAAGTTTATACAGGTCATGAAAGACCACCTTTCCCCACTGATCATGGTTATAGACATAGCCCCCGGTTGGCGAAATCAAAATGGCACAGAACACCAGCGCAAAAGCGCTCTCCACAGCAACAGGTATAGCTTTCGGCCCAGCCTTACGCAGCGGGCGCAGCAGATAGCTGATGAACATGCCCATGTTCATCGCCAGGAAAGGCAGCAAGGGCACGATATAAAACTCCAGCAGCACACTCCCTTTGGCAACATAGAAGGCATAACCCGCAGCCAGCAGCGAGACAACAAGAAAGCCACGATTATGCGAGCGATCCTTCAAGCCGATGACAACATTGGCAAACAATGCAACCGCCCCTGCGACCAGGATGAAAGGGTCTTTGGCCCACCAGATATGCAAAATCACCCAAAAATAGCTGTGGGTGTCCAGAATGCTGCCCTGGCTCCGGTGAAGCTGCCACCAGATGCTGTAGAGCAGCGATACGTGGTCGGCGGGCGGATTATTCAAATCAAAATCAAAATGCGTGGGCAGCAGCTCGTTTTTCAGCGAGGCGTACAGGAAATACAACGAGATCACGGAAAACGAGACATAGCACCAGGAAGCCATCGCAAAGCGATAGTTCTGATGTCGCCGAATCTGGGTATACAGCAGATAAAGAAAGACCGGCGCAAAAAAGATCGCGTTCTCTTTCGTCAAGACGCCCATACCAAAAGCCAGGCCGCTCAGCGTCACCGTAGCAATGCGCCCATCATCACGAGTCACCAGATACAGACTCAGCAGCACCCAGAAGACCATCAAGTTATCCAACACCACCTCGCGCTGGTAATAGACCGCCAGCGGAGAAAAATTAAAGAGAAACGCCGCGATAGTCGCCGCCAGGGTGCTGCCAGAAAAGCGGTAGGTCACATGGAACAACAGGAAGACATTCACCAGATGGATAATCAGCATCAACACCCGCCCGGTGTTGATGGCATTGCCAAAAGTCTGAAACTGGAAAGGCAGCAAACTCACCCACCCTGCAATCATCAGCCACCCCGCTGGCGCGTGGTCGTAGAAATACGTGTAAGGCGACAGGGCGCCTTCGCGCAGTACCGACCAGGCTTGCTCCATATAGATGCCTTCATCTGTCACATAGAGGGGATAGAGAAACAGATGGTAGCCGTGCGTGATTGCGCCGCTGACCAGCGAAACCAGCAGCAAGGCGTGCTGCGCTAGCCCCCAGTGGCTGGCCTCGCGCGCCGGGGAGCCGGGGAGCAATGCCCGCGCTTTGAACCGCTTTTTAAGCTGTTGGTCAATCTCATGGTCGGTATTATCCTGCTGAGGCGCTTGCGTTGCTTCGATCTGTTTCACTGCTTCTCTCCCTTTTTAAACTGGCAGAGGCGAGGCGGCGCTGCAATCAGCAGCAGCTATCGCCCGCTGCTGGGTTTCACATCCAACGCTGTTAGCTCTTGCTGCCGGTGAGCGCCCACATGCTGCGTCTTCTCCCAGTTATTGAGTCCCCGTAGTTGGCGCATAGCAGCGCGCAGCGCAGCATAGGAAAGCACCCACTGATAGGGCAGATACATAATGGTCATGATGATGGGTACCTTCCAGGTCAGCTTCAAATGGTGCGCGTCAGTAAACTCGAACAGGCCAACCATCGCCAGAATAAAATGAGCAACCAGCATATAAAAAGGGATATTCAGAATAATCGCAATGACTGTTGGCACCTTCACGGTCAAAATCATAATGAAGGAAGCAATAATATAGAGACCAAGCATCGCCTGGGCTGTTGGAAATGCCAGGGTATAGAACGCTAACAGGCGCTGGCCCATCGTAGGCAGGCGCCTCCAATCGCCCTTGAGCAAGGTCTGCATAAACCCCTGGCTCCAGCGGGTGCGCTGCTTGATAAATTGCTTCAACGTTGGCGGCGTCTCCTCGCGGGTGACATAGCGATCATCGTAGACCACGCGCATTGGCTCCCCCAGGCAACTGATGCGAATCCCAATATCTGCATCTTCCGTCAGATCATAGTTATCCCACCCATCCACCCGCTCAAGTATCTCGCGGGTAAAAAACACCGTATTGCCGCCCAATGGAATGGACTTATGCTTTGCATGGTAATGCAGGCGGCTCTTGAACCAGAAGAAATACTCCAGCACGTTCAGCGTGGAATACCAGTTCGTCTCGTAATTCATCAACTGCACCCCACACTGCACCACCGCAACCCTCTCCTGCTGCAAGAGCGTATTGACCACGTTGAAAATGTCCGGGTGAATATCGTCCTCAGCATCGAAGATGGTCACAACCTCATGCGTCGTATTGCGGAACCCAATATTCAAGCCGTGTGGCTTGTTAATAGGCTTCTCGTTGTAGCTGAGTACGCGCACGTTCTCCAGACCCTGCTGGCGCAGTTGATCAATCTTTAACTGCGCCTGAGCAATCGTTCCAGTATCGTCCTCCGAGCAGATGACCACAACCTCCAGCAGCGCAGGAGGATAGTGGCTCCGCACCACGCGCTCAATGGTTGTCTGAATCACATCTTCCTCGTGCCTGGCGGGCAACATCACTGTAAACGTCTTTTGAGGAGGCAGGAAACTCGCTGGCGCCTGCGCCAACCGATACGCTTCCGGCTGATCCCAGGTGTAAAGCATAAGATAGAGTGTATGACCAGATTGAAGAATCAGCAGGACCGATAGCACTAATGCACCAATGACCAGCAAATGGATGAAAGGCTGGGCAGGGGAGAAAAAAGCCAGGCTCACGATCATTCATCACCTCCCATCAAGCTGCCCCCTATCCCAAATCAAACGACTCAACACCTCCCACACCTCCACAATCCCTCGTGTATCTGGCCTCATCCTTTGGTCCCTTCTTGCTCGTATTCGACCCCATACTCTCACCCTTGCACGCCCTGCACCACGCTGAAACACGCCTCTCTAGACAGGCATACAACGTGAGCATTTCAACGGTTTCAGGCACATAGAATCACCTGGGAACAGCATCGTTCGTTGAGAAAAGTGTAACCCTGAAATATGAGATGCCCCTGAAGGTGGTCTGAACCAGGGCTGAGAAAGCCAGGAAGGAGCATTCCAATGCCACCCGCGTGGAATCCCCTCATGAGCGTGCCCGCGTTTTCCAGCCACCTCCATGACCAGCATGGCCTCTCTGTACCTGAGAGCGAGACACGCGCACCAGCAAAACCGGTACCTGGCCCTGGCTTAGCACCCGATCCGCAATGCCACCCAGCATCAGCCGCCCAAGCCCGCTGCGGCCATGCGCAGCCATCACCACCAATCCAGGCTGATAGGTCTGTATACACTCTTCAATACACTCAGCCGGAGTGCCCAGGCGGCTCTCCACCTTCACTTCCAACCCTGCGCTGGCAAGCTGCTGCTGCTTCTGGTGCAGGTAGTTCAGCGTCTCCTCAATGGCCCATGCCTGCACCCTGGAAAGAACAGGGAGATAGCCTCGATCATCAAGAGCAACATAGGGCTGAGTGGCCGCGCGGCACAGCAGCAGTGGATTGCCAAAAGCACGCGCCATCTCCTGAGCAATCGGCAGCGCGCTCTCTGCCAGCGCTGAACCATCTAATGGGGCCATGATGGGCGCATCAGGGCAGGTGATAAAACGTGGCAGCCGACACTGGCGCTTGCCCTGATCTTTGCCGCCCGTATCTTTCACCACAAGAATGGGTAGAGAAGTCTCTACCAGACTGCTCCAGGCAGCACCTGACTGAAAGACGGTCTCCAGGCCGTGCTGTTCTCCAACAGCTATCACCATCAGTTCAAGTCCACGCGCCTGCCGTCGCCGGGCGACGCCCCCCACCAGCGTATCGGCAGGGCTGGCAATCTCCACGCTCGTACCCGCGCCTTTGAGAAGGTTAGCGGCTGTTTCCAGATATGTCCTGGTCTGGCGCATCGCTCGCAGATCGGCGGACCTGGACTTCAGCCCGGAAGGTGAGCGCAGCAAGCTGCCGGAGACAAGCAAAAGCCCGGCGTTGAAGCGCCTGGCAAGAACAGAAGCAGGCCCCAGAGCAATCTCAGCCAACACCGAACCATCTAACGGAACGAGAATTCGCTGGAACATCGGGAAACTCCTTGCGAGGAAACCACTGCACGCCAGGCTACACGCTTGCGCAAACACGGCAGTCTGACCAGGGCTGGCACAGAACTGGCCGAATGAGGCCACACAATATGTTTCATTGAAGTGTACTGGCACAGTATGAAACCACGCTAAAAGAGGGCTGAATCTAGCCTGAGAGAGCAAACAAGGAGTATCAGCAAGACAGGAAGACGTGTGCTGGCTTTCTCATGTCTGGCTCAGAGACGTTTCAGGATTGTTTCATGTACGGGTGCTTAACCCATTCTGAGAAGAAGACCAGGAGAAGAGACCATAGAGACGTTCTATGGCAGAAAGCCACAAGACCACAGAGGTTTTCTATGAAGGCACATCTGCTGGTGGTAGACGACGACCCCCATATCACGGAACTACTCCGGCGAATTCTGGCGTATGAAGGTTATAGTGTTGCTACTGCCGTCAGCGGCGACGAGGCACTGGCGCGCACACTGGAGCGCCCACCCAATCTGATTATCCTGGATATTATGATGCCTGGGCTGGATGGCCTGGAGGTCACGCGCCGCCTACGCGCAGCAGGCGACAACGTGCCCATCTTGATACTCACTGCACGTGACGCCGTTTCCAACCGCGTCGAGGGCTTCGAAGCGGGCGCTGATGACTATCTGATAAAACCATTTGCACCAGAGGAATTACTTGTGCGTACAAAAGCACTGCTGCGGCGCCAGCAGCCAGAGCGGCATGAGGTCTTGCGCTACGCCGAAATCGAACTGGATACCGGCACACGCCTGGCCCATCGCGGCACGCGCGAAATCGAACTCTCACCTACTGAATATGAGCTGCTCGCGCTCTTTCTTCGTCGCCCCCGTCAGGTACTCACCCGCGAATTGATCCTCGACCGCGTGTGGGGCATTGACTTTGAGGGATCGTCCAATGTTCTGGAGGTGTATATTGGCTACTTGCGCGCCAAGCTAGAGGCTGAGGGCGAACCACGCCTGATTCATACCGTGCGTGGCGTCGGCTACGTGTTCAAAGATTAACCCGTCTAACTCAGGCGACCAGGAAAAAAGTCCCATTCTAAGCCGTTTTGCTTGACGCTGGCAGAGAATGGCTGGTACCATCTCGTACCGAAAACATGTGTGGGCCGGTTAAGAAAACTGGCTCCCTATGCAGTATTTGGCAGTATCTGGTACGAGAGGATTAGCGGCATGCGTCAGCGGAGTGCTTTCGACCCGTCGGATGCTTCAGACCAGGATCGTATTTCGTCCACCGATCATCCATCGCAGGCGCGGTTGAATTCCAGAGCGCTTCGCATGGCACCGCGCCTGTCGCTCCCGCAGCGCCCGGTCATTGTAGAATCAACGCTGGCCGATCCGCTCGAAGACCGGCCAGCGAGCGCCCCCACAAGCAAGCGCTCCAGACACACAAAAGCGCTTCTTGATGAGCCAGCCCCTTCCCCCACTGCGCTGACAAAGCCGCTGAACATACAAGAGTCTCCTTCGCCTGATGATCTTCAACTTATCCCCAGCGCGCCGCCTCCTCGCAGCAGAAAACGCTGGCTGGGGCGCTATAGCCCCTCGCCACGCCTGAACCTGATAAAGCTCTCGCTGGTGAGCGCGGTTCTCTTCGCTGTGCTGGCAGCTACCATTGCCTCGGCTGGCGGAAATGTGGTGAGTCTACTCTTCAGCGCCTTCCACAGCGCTGTACCCTATGCCCCAGTCGCTCCCACGCCTGGGCTTGTCACGCTGCGCGTTCACGCGATTATCCAGGCTGACAAGGACGCTGGCTATGACTCGCCAGCGCAGCATGATCTCTACTGGAACGCCGCTTGCAGCGCGGCAGCTTTCACCGAAGTCTTGCATGCCTGGGGCGTTACAAGTGTCACCCTCGGAGAAATCATCGACGAGATGAGCGCGCATAACCCTCCCTATATCACTCCCTGGGGCGGCTTGATGAGCCAGAATGCCTGGGGATATATTGCCCAAATTCATCATTTCAAAGCCACCGTTCAATACAACCAATCGCTCAGCTACGATGACATTGTGCGCCTGACCATGAACCAGGGCATCCCGGTGATTATCGGTGTAGCGGATTACAGCGGCACCTATCCCGCCTTCAGCGTAGGCCATTTCCTCGTCGTCGTTGGCGGCCAAAGCGGTGGCATGAACATTGTCGATTCTTCGCTCTATAAAATCACCTTCCTGCCTCACGACGAATTTCTCTCCCTCTGGTCTGCCGGGCGGGGCGAGACCATCGTTCTCACGCCTGCCAACTCCTGAGCATGGACAAGTTGGCCTGACTGTGCCACAATAACCTCATCGCTACATCCCCTATCAGAGAAGAGGTTGGCGTGAGTGCAAAAGCTCCCCGCTATCGGCTGGGCATTGACACTGGCGGGACATTCACCGATGTGGTCGCCATTGACGAGCGCACTGGCACGCTGGCAACGACCAAAACGCCCAGCACTCCCAGCGACCCATCGCGCGGTTTGCTAGACGGCATCCGCAAAGTGCTGCGCCAGATCGGCGCCTCGCCCGACCAGATAGCGATTGTCGCGCACGGCACTACCGTTGCCACCAACGCGCTTTTGGAAGAGCGCTTTACCTCGCTGGGACTATTGGTGACGCGCGGCTTCCGGCATATTCTGGAGATTGCCCGCCAGAGCGTGCCATCTGGCTATGGCAATTCGTATTTCTGGGTCAAGCCGGAGCGCATTGTGCCGCTGGAGCGCGTGCGCGAAGCGACTGAACGTATGAACTGGCGCGGCGAAGTGCTGACACCGCTCGCGGAAGACGATGTGCGCGCGGCGGCGCGCTGGTTCAAGGCGCAGGGCATTATCGCGGTTGGCGTCTGCTTTCTGCATGCCTACGCCAATCCGGCCCACGAGCAGCGCGTGCGCGCCATCTTTGCCGAAGAGTATCCTGACGCCTTCCTCTCGCTCTCTTCCGACGTATTGCCCGAATACCGCGAATACGAGCGCGCGATGACCACGCTCGTGGACGCCTTTGTCAAGCCCCAGGTGCGCGACTATATCAATGCCGCGCAAGGCCATCTGGCCGAAGCGCTAAATGGCGCAGGCATGGACCAGATCGCAGATGTCCCTTTTCTTATCATGAAATCCAACGGCGGCGTTGTGGCGGCGCGCGAGGTAGAGCGCCAGCCAATCACAACCGTTCTCTCTGGGCCAGCCGCCGGAGCGCTTGGCGCCAGCTTTATCGCCAACGCCGCCGGTTTTCCAGACGCCATCACCCTGGATGCCGGAGGCACCTCTACCGATGTCTGCCTGGTGAATAACGGCCAGCCGCGACTAACCACCGAGGGCAAGATTGGACGCTTCCCCGTCAAGACACCCATGATCGACATCATCAGCGTTGGCACAGGCGGCGGCTCCATCGCCTGGATAGGCCCCGACGGCGGCCTGCGCGTCGGTCCACGCAGCGCGGGCGCTGATCCTGGCCCGATCTGCTACGGCAAAGGCGGTACAGCGCCAACCCTGACTGACGCCAACCTCGTCCTGGGGCGCATCCCACCGCATCTGCTCGGTGGCGAAGTGCCGCTGGATGTCGACGCCGCCCGGCGCGGGCTGGAACCACTAGCCGCAAAGCTGGGACTCGACATACTGCGCCTGGCGGCTGGCATCCTGGAACTGGCAAACTGGAATCAAGCGAATGCCATCCGCCAGATCACCGTCAAGCAAGGGCGTGACCCACGCGGCTACGCACTGGTGCCCTTCGGAGGTTCCGGGCCACTGCAAGCCGGGCGACTGCTCGACCTGCTTGGGATACACACGGCGATTGTCCCGCCGATTCCTGGCGTCACGTCCGCCTTTGGGCTGCTCGTAGTGGACCTGCGCAATGATTACGTGATAACCAGCGTGCAGCGCGAAGACGAATTTGATCCCGTCAACACTCAGACGCTCTACGAACGCCTGGAGGCGCTGGCCCTGGAGGCTTTGGCGCGGCATGGCGTTGCGCCGGAGCGCCGCATGCTGCTGCGTTCTGCCGATTTGCGCTATCACGGCCAGGCGTATGAAGTGCGCGTGGATGTGCCCGGCGGACTCGTTGACGGTCAAATAGGCCAGCAGACCATAGAAGCCTTTCATGAAGCCCACCACGCCGCCTATGGCTACGACTATCGCGGCAAGCAGCAGGTCGAATTTGTCAACCTGCGCGTCACCGGGCTGGGCCTGATCGATAAACCCACGCTGCGCGAAATTGCCATCGGCGGGCCAGACGCCTCAGCCGCATCCAAGGGCAAACGCGACGTATATTTTGAGAGCAATGCCAGCTTTCAACCATGCCCACTCTATGATCGCGCCAGGCTGCTGGCAGGCAATCGTATCGCCGGGCCAGCGATCATCGAAGAATACGGCTCAACAACGGTCATCTTTCCTGGGCAGCAGGCGGAAGTTGACCGCTTTGGCAATCTGCTGCTCAGCAGCGAGTAGAGGAGGGTTTTGATGTACGAACGCCCCAATCACTCCTGGCTCCCCTTGATGCTCTTGCTCCTGGTGATCCCCTTTCTCTTTGCCTTCCTCTATTTTAACCTGGTGCAGAGTGCCTTCCAATCGCTGGGCCTGTCGCCAGCGGGCGCATTGTTCTTCCTGATTGCCTCGTTGGTTGGCGGCATGATTAACATCCCGCTTAATCGCAGGCGCATCGTGATTGAAGACCCGCGCAACCAGCAGATTACCCCCTGGATACGCTGGTTTATGCCCTACCTGCATTATTACCCACCAATGGTCAAAGAGCAGATCATTGCCGTGAACGTCGGTGGCGCGCTCATCCCGATTATCTTTTCGATCTATCTGCTGACTCTGCCAACCACGCATGTCATCGCTGCTATGGGCGCTATGATTATCGTTGCGATCATCGCCAAGCTGCTGGCGCGGCCAGTGCCCGGCGTTGGCATCACCATGCCCGCGTTTATCATCCCAATTATCGCCGCCGGTTTAGCATTCATCCTGCTGGGTGGCACACACGGCGCGGCCCCGGTCGCCTATATCTCAGGCGCGCTTGGCACGCTCATTGGCGCCGATTTACTCAATTTGCCCCAGGTCTTGCGCGGCGGGTTGCTGGCGGCTGGCCCGCGCTATATGTGGCCGTTTTTGCCACCGCGCGCCGCGCCAGACAGATGGGCAGGACGCCCGCAGATGCTGAGCATTGGCGGCGCGGGCGTCTTTGATGGTATCTTTCTGACCGCCGTTGTGGCGGCTTTCCTGGCATAAAATCTCATAAAGGAGCATCTATCTATGACGTTCCCAATCTACGGCGTCTATCTCTTGCCGCCCGTTGGTCTGGCCGCCAGCATTGATCGGCTCCGCGAAGAGCTTGAAGACCGCTTTGACTGCCATGTGGCGCGCAGCTTTATGGTCCATTGCACCCTCAAGGGCTTCTTCCGCCTCAATGACACGAAGACCGAGGGCCAGCTACAGCAAACGCTCGATCCCGTGATCTCTTCTTTCCCTGGCTTCGAGATTCGGCCCAGGGATGTGAGCCAGATTCCCGAAACGATCTTGATCGACCTGGCCTCGCTGGAGAACGTGCGCCTGCAAGACCTGCGCAATGCCATCTATCATCATATCGATCCCGACTTTGTGCATCCAGATTGCCCCTTCACGCCCTTTGAGCGCCACTTCGGCTTTGCCGCGCACATCACCCTGGCAATGAAAGACATCGCCCCCGGCGATCTCGATGAGGCGCTGGAGTTCGCCCGGCAGCGCGCTGATGAACTAGGGCTGCTGCGTCCTTTCGCTGCCCGCACGGTGACGCTCTATCGCTTCACCACCCAGGCGGCGGGCTGGGAGGATAGCCAGCGCTGGTGGGAGACGCTGCGCTATGAGCCGCTTCAGACCTGGCGCCTGCGCGGCGGCTGCATGCCCACATGGACCAGGCGCATGCGCCCGCGCAGAGATATTCGGATACATTCTGTCTGAGCATTCCTGATGGTAGCTTTGTTCAATTATGAAGGGGGCACGATGCCAGCCTTGTCAACCATTATAGTCTTGCTTCTGGGCGCGGCGTACCTGATCTATCTTGGCGTGCGCACCATGCTGTCACGCGACCATAGCCAGGACCAATCTGCGCCGACGATGAAAAGTTCTTCTCAGTTGTTTACACAGGGCGTGCTGGTGAATCTGCTGAAGCCTAAAACGGCATCTATATCGCGCTGGACGTGATTGCTGCCTTTGCGAGTTCAGACAAGAAATAAGGAGACGGCCATGAGCGACCTATTAGATCAGCCAACGCCAGCGGCAGGCCCGACAACCTATGGCGTGGACCCGATCATCCTGCAAATTGTCGAGGGTACGCTTGGCTCTGTCGAGGCCGAGATTGAGGCGGCGATTGAACGTACCTCGCGCTCGCCCATGATCCGCGACCAGCACGATTACCGCGCGGGCATCCATGACCGCCAGTGTCGCAAGCTCACAGGCCGTTCCTATTCTGCAATGGTCAATCCCGTCGTGCGCGATTTCCCGCTGGAAACGATGCAGCCGGGCGATGTCTTCTTTCATAACGATGTCTATCTCTCCGAGGGCAGCGTCGGCCACCTGCCCGACCTGACCGTCACGGTGCCTGTCTTCTTTGAGGGCGAGGTTGTGGCCTTCGTGCAGGCGTTCGGGCATCACGACGACATCGGCGGTATGGTCCCCGGCAGCATGCCCGCCCACGCCACAAGCATCTTTCAGGAAGGGCTGATGGTCCCGCCCATCCGGCTCTACAAAGCGGGCGTGCTAAACGAGGATGCCTATAAGATTATCTTTCGCAACACGCGCATCCCCGACAGCCTGGCAGGCGATATTGATGGCGAAGTCGCGGCCTGCCGCATGGGCGCCGGGCGCATCGCTGATCTTTTCGCGCGTTATGGCCGCGCAACGACTGAAGCCTGCTTCGAGGCCATCATCCGCCGCTGCGCCGATACATTTCGCACTGAGATTCTGCCGAAAATCCCTGACGGCACCTATACCTGGGAAGACTATATCGAGCATGATGGCGTCGAGCCGCCCCGGCTGCATACGATCAGGCTGACCATGACCAAGACGCCCGATAAAATCATCCTGGATTTCAACGGCACCAGCCCCCAGGCGAAGGGACCAATCAACTGGCCCGGCAACTACGCCGAAGGGCGGTTCCTCAAGAAGTGGATTGCAGCGGTGCTGCGCAATCTGGCCGATAGCCCGGAGCGCGCTGCTGAACTGGACATCAACGAAGGCATCTGCGACGTGCTGGAAGTGATCTTCCCGCCAGAAGGCACGCTGATGACGCCGCGCTTTCCCGCGCCGACGAATGCCCGCTCGTTCACCATCCTGCGCCTGCTGGGCATCTTCGCGGGCACGCTGGCAATCGCTACCAATGGCCGGATGCCTGCCGATCAAGAGACCATTCGCTATTGGGGCGTGCATGGGACAGACGAGCAGGGGCGGTTCTATCTGCTGCGCGAAGTGCTGGGCGGCGGCTCCGGCGGGCGTTTCTATGCCGATGGCAGCGACGTGATTCATATCGTGCCCGACTCTAAGAATCTGCCCGCCGAGTTTTGCGAGACGCGCTTTCCCGTGCTGATCGAGAAGCTGGCTCTGGCAACCGATTCCGGCGGGCCGGGCAAGCGGCGCGGCGGCCTTGGCTATGAAAAAGATGTGCGCCTGCTCAACGACTCCAAACTGATTAGCACCGCTGACCGCACCATTCTCAGTTGCTACGGCGTCGCGGGCGGCATGGCGGGCGGCACGTATAAGACCATCATCAATCCCTTTCAATACCCTCTGTTTCAATACCCTCAGCGGGTCGTGCCAGGAGACCGCCCCTCAGCCACCAGCGATCTTGCCGAGAGTATATCACGCGCGCCCGATGAGCGTAAGCTGCCCGGCCTGGTGGACGACGAACCGCTGAAGAAAGGCGACCTCATCCGGCTTATTACGACAGGTGGCGGCGGCTGGGGCGATCCGCTGGAGCGCGAGCCGGAACTGGTGCGGCTGGACGTGCTGCGGGGACTGGTCTCGCTGCGCAGTGCTGAACGCGACTACGGCGTGCGGCTCGGCCCGCCAGAGCAAGATTATCCGCTGCTGGAGGCCGAAACCGCCGCCCTGCGCGAGCAGGTCAGGCGCGAGCGCGGCCCGCGCCCATTCATTGATCGTGGCCCAGGGTACGAGGCGTTGAAGAAGAAGGCTCTGTAGCTGGCTGTTCTTCCTCCCGCACCACAGGAGGCGGCTCCGCCAGGCCGAGCGCGAGCAGCGCGTACAAGGCCGCAGCCCAATACAGGATGCCTACCCCCAGGAAGATTGTGTCGATAGGCCCAAAGGTGACGCCTCCTATCTGGATGTGAACCTGCTGGAACACGCTGCTAGCCAGTTCGCCAGCCAGCGCTGTTCCAATCAGCAGAGCCAGATTTCTGGCAGGGCCAAGCACCGCGTACACTCGCCCAATCAATTCTTCAGGTGTCACCCGCAGAAGCAGCGGCCCAATCGTGACAAAGAACACTACCTGCGGGATGCTGAAACAGGCGAGCAAGATAACCGCAGGGAGAAACCGGGTCATGCGCGAGAATGCGAGAAATGCGGCGCCCATCAGGAGCAGCGCGATGAATTGACTGCGAATCAGACCCAGCCGTCGCGCAAGCCAGGCAGCGCCAGCAGCCCCAACCAGGCCACCCAGGCCCACCGCCAGCCCCAATGGACCGTAGAGAATGGGAGAACCATGCAGGTTCTGAAGCAGGAAAAAGATCAGCAGCGCGTTAATTGTCCCACCATTAAAGACGGCAATGACGACCAGAATGAGCAGCGTCATCAGAACCCGATTTCGGCTGTAAAAACGCCAGCCAGTGGCAAACTCCTGCCAAAAATGCTGCCCTCCTGTTCGCTGCTGAAGCGAAACAGGCGGAGGCTGGATAGCGCGAACAAAGAGAAAAGAAGTAACAAACGAGAGGGCATTGATGAGCAATGCCCATTGGGCGCCCACACTCTCCAGCAGGAATGGAGCCAGCGGCAAGGCGAGAATCACGCCTGTTTGAGACATGGCGTTGGTGAGTCCGCTGGCGCGGACGCGATCAGGTTCTGCCACGATCTGCCCCAGCAAGGCAAGCCGCGCCGGACCAAAGAACTGCGTGCAGACGCTTGAGAAAAAGACGATGGTGTAGATCAGACCCAACTGCCCAAACAGCGATAGTCGGCTCCCAGGAGACCATTGGAAGAAAAGTCCCGCTGCCGCGAGCCAGAGCAAAGCGATCAAGCCAGCGCGGATAGCGTCCATCCACAGCATGAGATAACGCTTTTCCCAGCGATCCACCAGGACCCCTGCCAGGGGTCCAACGAGCAAGAAAGGCAGCGCATCGGCCAGTGCCACACCGCTGGCCGCAAGAGGTGCCCATGATCGATTGCCCGCTAAGCCTGTAGCAATCCAAACCACCAGGGTGGTCTCGAAAAGAATGTCCCCAAAATCGGAAAGAGCTTGCCCCATCCAGAGCAAGCTGAAGTTGCGATTGATGAGCCAGCCTGGGTGTCGCCTGGGCGAAGCAAAACGAAGCATCGCGTCTATTCTCCCTTCCAGGATGCGCCCTTCGTACAGAAGCGCTTCTGTAAGGGAGTGTAGTCGGCAGTCGGCTCGTATAGCGCCCCCCAAATGGGGGGCAAACAAGGCCCACTGAGGAAGTTTGGCGGCAAAGCTGAGGATAGGGAAGGCAATCATAGCGATTCAGGGCAGCAGGTGCCAGGCTCTGGCACGAGCTACAGCCTGGGTGCGGTTATGGACCCCCAGTTTGTTGTAAAGATGTTTCAAATGCCATTTGATCGTGCTGGGAGCGACGATCAGCAGGTCAGCAATTTCCTGGTTCGAGCGGCCAGTGGCAAGAAGCGCTATGATTTCCTGCTCGCGCTGGCTCAACGCCTCCTGAACCGGCCAGGAGGCATCCTCCATAGAGAAGTGGGCGTGCTGGTCCTGTATGGTTGGCCTCGGCTCTGGCAATGCCAGAGGTAACGCGCCTGGTTGGGACGGCGCGACCATCTCTGACGGCAGAAAAGCAGCAGCGAGCGCCCTCTCTGGCTGGAGAGGCGTGCCCTGGGCCTGAAGGGCAAAGGCGTGGAGCGCCAGCATCTCGCTGTCGCGTTCTATGGATGGCGCCGATGTCTGGGGAGCAAAGCTCGCCAGGAGTTCCAGGGAGGCATCAGGCTGGCCCTGCGCCACCTGCACCCAGGCAAGCGTCAATGGATCGACCAGATGGAGGCTCTGAAGCGCCTGATCGATGCCCTGGGCACATGCTCGCGCCCACTGCGCAGTCAGCAGGCCGTTCCCTGGCGGACTCCATAACGGTGCCCGGCAGATTCTGAGCGGGAAAGCGGGCGAAGCAGCGCCGGAAAAACGTCTTTCCAGCCGCTTTCGGCGGCGTCGTCGGCCAGTGGTCGCTTTGCGCATTCGGGGTCCCCTGGGCTGTGAGCTATCGCGTGCTGCCTGGCAAAAGGATAGCAGAGAGGAAGTGCGCCGGTCAAGCATGCCTCCGGCATTCCCGAAAGCCTGTTGCTTCGTTATATAGCATGGGAAAACGCTGCTGCTCGTACAGACTCAAGCACAGCGAGCATTCCCAAGGTTATACGAAGGGGCGACATGGCAGCAGCCCAGGCAAAGAAGAGAGATGCGATGCAGCAGCGAGTGAGGCAGCTAGACTCAGTGCGTGGTCTGGCGGCGCTCAGCGTCGTCTTCTACCATTTTCTGCTGGTTTTTCCCCTGATCTATAACGATACCTCTGGGCAAAGCGCCTTCTGGCTTATCAACCTGTTCAAGTATAGCCCCCTGCGCGCCGCAGCCGCAGGCTATCAAGCCGTGCTGCTGTTCTTTCTGCTCAGTGGATTTGTGCTATCGCTCCCTTTTTACGAGGGGCGAGCGGGCAATTATCCTGCCTTCATCGTCAAGCGCATCTGCCGCCTCTATCTCCCCTATCTCGGCGCGGTGGCTGCCGCCGTCACGCTCGACTGGCTCTGCTCCAGGCACGGCATCGCGGCGCTCAGTGACTGGTTCAATCGCACCTGGACGGCAACGCCCACCCCAGACCTCATTTTCAGGCATGTCCTGCTGGTAGACAGCTTTAACAGTAATGAATATGACCCGGTGTTGTGGTCGCTGGTGCAGGAGATGCGGCTCTCTCTGATTTTCCCGCTGCTGATGTTCTGCGTGAACCGCTATCCCTGGAAATTCACCCTTGGCGTGGGCATCGGGGTGGGTAGTATCGGTGGCTTCCTCTTTAGCCTCTATCCCTCTTATACTAACGACATCTTTCTGAGCCTGGAATGTGTCGGGCTGTTTATTCTGGGCGCCTTGCTGGCAAAACACCGCCTGGTACTGGTGCAGGCGTACCATAGGCTGCCCCGCTGGGCGCATTATGCCCTCTTCGCGGGCGGCCTCGTCTGCTATACCTTGCCCTGGTGGCTGTATGGCGTTCAATTGCTCCGGGTCTTCGGCATTCTCGGTGATATTGTCGTCGTGCTGGGCGCTTCTACGCTGATGATACTGGCGCTCGCGTCGCCACGCCTGTCAACGCTCCTGCTGCGCGGGCCGCTCACCTTCCTGGGCAAGATTTCTTTCAGCCTCTATCTCTATCATGTCATTATTCTGCTCACAGCCATCAACCTTCTGTATGGCCTGGTCAATCTCTGGCTAATCCTGCTGCTGGCCTTCGCGCTGGCCCTGGCCGTCGCAGCCGCCGCCTACTACAGCATTGAAGCACCCGCGATGGCCCTGGGCAAATACCTCTTCGCCAGAATCCTCGCGCTCACCAGAGGCATCCCGAAGCAGCAGCAGGCGCTGGCCGCCCCATCAAACCAGAGGCCATTTTCATGATGCTGCTCAAGCGGCTCAAACTGACCAACGGCGCTGCCCGCGAGATCGCGCCGCTCGATGGCTTGCGCGCGCTCGCCATCCTGCTGGTCATCTGGTGCCATCTCAGCACTTTTGGCTTCTTTTATGGCCTGGACATGGGGCCTGCATCCATCCGCTATCTGGCAGATTTTGGTTTTGCCGGCGTCTTGCTCTTCTTCGTCCTCTCAGGCTTCCTGCTGTTTCTGCCCTATGCCCGCGCCCTGCTGGATGGCCGGTCCTGGCCCTCCGCTCGCAAGTTCTATCTGCGGCGGGCGCTGCGCATCCTGCCGCTGTATTATCTGGCGTTTGTCCTGCTGGTGCTGCTTCAGGCCGGGTTCTGGCTGCATCCCCAGAACGCCGGGCCGCTCTACCTGGGGGCGCTGCTGCTCTACGATATGCGCGGTGATGCGTTTGACGCAATGGTCAAACTCGACGCGCCCTTCTGGACGCTGACGATTGAATGGCAGTTTTATCTCTTGCTGCCCTGGCTGGCGCTGGGGCTGGCGAAAGTGGCCGGTCCGCGCGCCGGGCGCAGCTTCTTCCCCCGACTGGCAGGTGGGCTGAGCGCGCTGGCGGCGCTGGGGCTGGGCATCCGCTGGCTGGCGGCAGCCATGCACTATGACTGGGGCCAGGATCAGCCCGGCAGCGCGCCGGGCTTTGCCGGGCTTGCGATGAAACTGCTGTACGGCGTCAAGGGGAAATATCTGGAGGTCTTTGCCCTGGGCATGGCGGCCAGCATCCTCTACATCCTGGCGGTGGAACAGGGCGGCCTCTCGATTCGCCGCCGGAAGGCGCTTGGGGCCTGGGCCGCTGTGATCGCGCTCGCCGGGCTGGTTGGGTGTGTCTTCTGGGCGGCGCAGGCCCGCAGCATTCCCTTTGTGCCGTATGGCCCCTGGTGGATATTTGTCCCGCCGGATGGGCGGTTCTGGCAAATCCTGGGCGAGTGGGCGATTGGCCTCAGCTTTGCCCTGCTGCTCATCGGCGTGCTGTTTGGCGCGCCATCCTTGCAAGGGTTCTTTGCGCTGGCGCCGCTGCGTTTCATCGGAATTATCAGCTACAGCCTGTATGTCTGGCATTTTCCCATCCTCGCCCTGCTCAGCAGCAGCATCCCCACGTTCTCATCAGTCCCCTATCTGGATTTCGTGGCCCTGGGCGTCTTGTCATCGCTGCTCATTTGCTCATGCTCGTATTATCTGATCGAGCGCCCGTTCATTCGCTATCGCCGCGCCGCGCGCTCGGCGGGCGAGCGCGAACCCTCGCCAGCGCCCGGCGCTTCCGCGTGAGCTTTTCCGGCTCCGCGTCCAGAAGGTGGAGACACATATCGCTTCCTGCCACCACCTTCTTCATGTCTCCACTTCTCCACTTCTCCACTTTCTCCACTTCTCCGCCTTCGTCCAGGCAGGCCGGGTGCTTGTGATATGATACGCGCTGCCACCGCCACTGCAAGCGCGGCAACGAGGAGAAATGAAGAGCATGGGAGTCATGGATCAAGGCTTCAAAGCCTGGCTGGATTCGTCCAAAGAGAAGGTGCTGCCCTGGATGACAGGCCAGCCAGTTGAGTACCTGGGTACCTTTCCCAAAGAGCTTGCCCCCGCGCCGCAGCTTCTGCCCGACAGCTTCTATCGCGTACTCGTCAAGAAGCAGGAATGTCTGGTCAATGTCGAAGTGCAGGCTGCTGTTGACCCTGACATGGGCCGCCGTCTCTATGAATATGGCTCGCGTGCCAGGCTGGAGTCAGGGCTGCCCGTCTTCTCGGTGGTACTTTGGCTCTTTAAAGATAAGCAGGGGCATCGCCCGCCTGTGTCGCCCTATCGGGAATATATCGAGGGAGAGCTAATCACCACCTGGAAGTTCGTGAATATCGAGTTGTATCGCCTGACGCCAGATGCTATCATGAAGGCAGGGATCATTGAACTGCTGCCGCTGCTGCCCTTCACCAACGGCGCGACACGCGGCCTGGTCGAGCAGGCCATGCAGCGGGTGAAAGAGGAAGCACCCACCGGGCAGGTCAAGCCATTGGCGGGCTTGCTGGGGCTGTTCGCCAGCCGGTTTTATGGCAAAGCGTTCGCGTTAGACCTATTCGGGAGGTTGTTTATGTACAACACAGAGATCATGCAAGAGTTTCCACTCTTCCGCGATATGATGGCTGAGGCCGAGGCCAGAGGCGAGGCCAGAGGCGAGGCTAAGGGCAAGGCCGAAGGCAAGGCCGAAGGCAAGGTCGAGGGGGAGCGTGATTTGCTTCGGCGCATCCTGGAGCGCCGCTTTGGCCCGCTCAGCGAGGATATGCAGCAGGCGATTACGGCGACTGATCCCAGCGTGCTGCCTGACCTGGCACTGGCGGCGGGAACCGAAAGTCTGGAGCAAGTGCGCGCCCGGCTGGGGCTGAGCGATTCCATCTCATAGCTTGAGGCAGATCAATCTGCCATCAGACAGAGAAGCGTAAAGAAGGAAACAAGCGTATGAACAAGGTCCGCTGGGGTATCTTGAGTCCTGCCAGAATTGGCACGAAGACCGTCATCCCTGCCATGCAGCAGGGCGCCTACTGCGAGATCGTCGCCATCGCGTCGCGCCAGTTGGAGAACGCGCAGGCGGCGGCGCAAGAACTGGGCATCCCAAAAGCATATGGGTCGTATGAGGCACTGCTGGCCGACCCCGACATTGATGCCGTCTATAATCCGCTGCCCAACCATCTGCACGTCTCCTGGTCCATCAAGGCGTTGCAGGCGGGCAAGCACGTTCTCTGCGAGAAGCCCATCGCCTTGACGGCTGCCGAAGCGCAGGAACTGGCCGATGCCGCCAAACAGTACCCGCACCTGAAGCTGATGGAAGCCTTCATGTATCGCCATCATCCCCAGTGGCAGCGCGCCCGCAAGCTGGTGGCCGATGGGCAGATCGGCGAACTGCGCACCGTTCACACGCATTTCTCGTACTATCTCGTTGACGGCCAGAACATCCGCAACAGAGCCGACGCGGGCGGCGGCGGCCTGATGGATATTGGCTGCTATGCCATCTCCGTGCCGCGCTTTATCTTCGGCACGGAGCCAGTGCGCGTCAGCGGCATCCTGGAATACGATGCGCGCTTCCAGACGGATCGCCTCAGTTCCGCCATCCTGGATTTTGGTACCGGCACCGGCACTTTCACCTGCTCGACGCAGCTTTCACCTTACCAGCGCGTGAATATCTTTGGCACAGCCGGGCGCATCGAGATTGAAATCCCCTTCAATGCTCCGACCAACCGGCCCTGCAAAATCTGGCACGAACACGACGGCCAGATCGATGAGATCACGTTTGAGGTCTGCAACCAGTACACCCTCCAGGGCGATGCCTTCGCTCAGGCGGTCCTCAACCACACGGACGTGCCCACGCCGATTGAAGATGCCGTCGCCAATATGCGCGTCATTGACGCCATCCTGCGCAGCGCCAAAAGCGGGGGGTGGGCCAGCGTCAAGGACGAGGAATACCGATTGGCTGGCGATTAAACTCGCGCCTGATGTTTGCTGGCAAACATGCACAGGTGGCCGGGATGCGCTATAGTTATGAGCAGCATCCGGCTTCTGGCTGGCTGCTCCTTCGAGCGTTTTCTGGCAAACCAGCGCACGCGCTCCCGCGAGGAGGTCCATTATGCCAACCTATCGCTATCCGCCTGGCCCAAAGCCGGGGCCGATCTTCGGCAATGCCATGCAGCTTCGCAAAGGCCCGCTGGACTATGTGACACAGCTTCAGCGCACCTATGGCGACGCCGCCACGATTTATCTCGGCAAGAGGCCCGCCGTCCTCTTCGCGCGCCCGGAAGCCATCCGCTACGTGCTGATCGAGAACGCCCGCAACTTCACCAACCGCGAGGCCACCGAAAACCTGCGGCTGCTGCTGGGCGATGGGCTGCTCAGCATTGACGGCGATTTCCACCGCCAGCAGCGCCGCCTCGTGCAGCCCGCCTTCCATAAGCAGCGCATCGAAAGCTACCGCGACGCGATGGTAAGCTGCACCAGGCGCGTGCTGGCAGAATGGCAGCCGGGCGAAGAGCGCGACGTGGCCGACGAGATGATGCGCCTGACCATGCACATCGTCGCCAAAACGCTGTTCAATGTGGACATCGCCAGCCAGAGCGAGCGCATCGGCCAGGCGTTCCACGACGCCTCGCTCTTTGCCAATCGCTCACGGGCGCCCTTCAACCGGCTGCGCATCAACCTGCCCTTCACAGCCTATGGCAAATATCTGCGCGCCCGCAAGTTCCTGGACGACACGATCAACGGGATTATCGCCCAGCGGCGGGCCAGCGGCGACGATACCGGCGATGTGATCTCCATGCTGCTCAAGGCGGAGGACGAAGACGGCAGCACGATGACCGACCAGCAGGCCCGCGATGAGCTTCTGACGCTGCTGGCCGCCGGACACGCGACAACCGCCAATACCCTCACCTGGACGTTCTACCTGCTCTCGGAGCATCCCGCCGTGCGCGAGAAGCTGCTGGCCGAGCTTCAGCGCGTGCTGGGCGGGCGCGCGCCAACCGTAGACGATCTGGCGCAGCTTCCCTACCTGGATATGGTCGTCAAAGAGTCCATGCGGCTCTATCCGCCCGCCTGGACGCAGGCGCGCTTCACCACTGGCGACTTCGAGTACGGCGGCTATGTCATCCGGCGCGGTACAATCATCCTGCTGAGCCAGTGGGTGACACATCGGCTGCCCGATCTCTGGCCGGAGCCGGAAGCCTTCAAGCCGGAGCGCTTCGACCCCGAAACGGGCCAGAAATATCACCCGCAAGCCTATTTCCCGTTCGGCGCCGGTTCGCGTATCTGCATCGGCATGCCCTTCGCTAATCTGGAGGCGCGCATCCTGCTTGCCACGATCTTGCAGCGCTTCATGCCCAGGCTCAAGCCCGGCTTCCCGGTTGTGCCGCAGCCGATGATTACGCTCTTCCCCAAGTTTGGCTTGCAGATGACGCTGGAACCTGCCGCTACAGGAGAGGAGGCGCTGCTGAGACCCTGAAGCGTGATGGTTCGCCGCGTTCAGGCGTCTTTGGGGAGTGGGAATCCCGGCTCCTCTTGATTCTGAATAAGGAGGCGTACCATGCTCACCCCAGACCGCAGGCGTGTTATGGCTGGCGCTCTTCTTCGCGCTCGCCAGGCAGGAAGATCGCTCCATCTTGCGGCGTGGCCGCTTATGTGCCTGCTGGGGCTGGCGCTGCTGGGTGGGTGCGCGTCTGAAGGGCCAACCGTTCAGCGCTCCACGCCAACGCGCCCGCCAGCTCTCACAGCGACGCCGCGCTCTCAGCCTTCTCCGGCTGCCGCGCTGCTCGACCTGCCGCCAACCGATTGTCCGACCAGCCAACCGCCGCAAACCATCACCGTAACCAACCAGTTTGGTATTCAAGGGACGGGCAAGCTCCTGGGAAATGCTCCCGTCTGGATTACAGACTATTCCTATCCCGCCTCGCCGCTCCATTTGAACGCGGGCGGCTATACGCAGTGGCCGCAGTGGAAAGTCGTTTGGGAAGTTGGCCCAGACTATACGCAGCCGGTGCAGTTGCAGGTGCGCAACCTGCGTACCGGGGAACTGGCCTGGTGGGGGAGCCAGCCCAATACCTGGGTTGGGCACGTCTTCCGATTGGACCCCAACCAGCCAGATAGCAACGGACCTGGCTGGTATCATGGCTATCACTCCGGCTACCCAGGCACGCTGGCGGGCAAGTGGAACGAGTGGGGGAGCGCGTTCCTGATTACCAGGGCCGGCTGCTACGCGCTGGAAGTGACCTGGCCCACCGGGCAGTGGAGCATCTTGTTCGCTGCCGGACGCTAGAACGCCGGTCAAGGAGCCACGTTTTCTCTCTGAAGCCCAGATAGGCAGGCTTGGTGGCACAGCCTCTCGCCACGATCTTGAGTCGCCAGGCACGCGGCGCATAGGAGCGCTTGACCGATGCTCTAGATTACACCGTCATAGGTGCGGCCAGGCCCAGGCTGACCCAATCGGCCACGCTCAAGCCGTGCCGGTGCATCTCGCCGGGGTCTTTGAGCGGGGGCGCCCAGCGCCGCGCATTGGGCAGCGCCTCCAGCCACCAGCGCGCCGCTGCCTCGCCCGCCTCGTCCGAGTCGAAGGCCACCAGCACCTCCGTTGCCCGCGCCAGTGCCATCTGCCAGTACAGGCTGCGCGCGCCAGTGGTGGAACCCGTCGCCAGCGTCGAGAGCGCCTCCCTGGCCTCCTGCGCCACCAGCAGGGCATCGAGTTCGCTCTCCAGCAGCATCGCGGGCTGCTCCGCGCGCAGCGTATTGAGGCCATAGGGCACCGAAACGCTGCCGCGCACCGTCAGATAGCGCGGCTCCCCGCTGAAGCGCCGCACGATAACACGCCAGATGTCGTATTCCACCTTGCAGGGAATGACAATTCCGGCGGGCAGACGGACCGGCGCTCCGTCGTCCAGGCCCCAGCGCGCGGCTGGCTCTTCGCGGGCGACAAGGTTCAGGCCCAGCGAGACGCGCATGCCCAGATCGCGCAGCCCGCGCCCGTAGAGATACTCGCGCGCGGCGCGGCCCCGCTCGCTCCAGAGTGCCTCTTCCGCCTGGCGACAGAACGCCGCCGCCGCTGCCCGCCAGCGCTCGTTGGGGCCAGACACGTTGAACGCGAACGGGAGCGGCGTCCGGGTGGGCCTGTGATGGGGGCCTGTGCCGCCAGCGTTCCCAGCGGATGGAGCGCGGGGCCGGTCTGGATCGAGTCCCAGCGCCGCGCAGGCATCCCGATAGCTCAGCCCGTCGTGTTCGCGCAGATAAGAGATCGCGTCGCCGCGCCGCCCGCAGCGCCGACACCAGAAGCGCGGCGGCTCCGCTTCCGGCCAGACGCGAAAGCGATCATCGCCGCCGCAGAACGGGCACGGCCCGGCCCACTCGCCGCCATCCCGCCGCGAGACGCGCCGCAGCCTGGTATCGCGCTCCAGTACATCCAACAAATCCACAAGCTTCCTCCTTCGGGGCGATCCCCGTTTGATCGCTGCCGTGATAGAATGTGAGGTGAGAGGCGTTTTCCACCCTGGAAACCAGCCAAGGAGCCGCCCCGTATGCTGTGCCCAGCCCCGCCGGGATACTTCACCCTGCCCGCGCCGCAGATCGCCAGGCTGTTCTGGCTCATCGCCGCGCTCACCGGGGGATGGCTGCTCTTCCTGCTTGGGTGCGCGCTCGTCCTGCTGCGCCGGGAGATCAGACGCTTGCCGCCAGGACCGGCGCGGCGCTCATTCGTCCTGCTGCGCGGCATGGGTATGCTCCTGCCCCTGGTAGGTTTCTCCGTCCTGACCTCGGCCACGTTATGGCAGCACGCCCTCAGCCAGTGGTCGGCCTCGCTGCCCGCCTTCTGCTGGACGCCTGCCGTTCATCTGCTCGTCAGCCAGGCGTTCTATATCGAGGTGGCGCTGTGCATCATCTACTTCCTGCTGGTCATCAGCGGCGGCGTCTTGACCCAGCTTGCCAATCACCGAAAGCGCAGGCTGGCCCAGGCAGCCGCGCCCTCCAGCCGCGCCTGAAGCGCACCGGGTCTCTGCGCGGGTCGGCGCGGCGCGAGCCATCTTCCACCCCCTCTCACAAAGCCAGCGGCGCCAGTCCGCCCCGGCCTGCCCTCACGCCGCCAGCGCCTGCGCTACCGCCCCTAATAACTGCTGGAGATCAAACGGCTTGCCGACGACCTCAATGATCTCCTCATCGCTGCCAACAATCTCGCGGACGTTCCGCGCATTGGTGGATGTCAGCACAAACCGACGCCCCTGCATGCCGGGTAGCTGCTTGATCGCCTGAAGAGCGCGCCAGTTCTCTTCATAGGGCGGCGCAATATCCCACACCAGCACCTTGGGATCATGCTCGGCGAGCAGGCGCTCGACGGCCCCTGGCTCCTCCCGCAGCGTGCGGGCATGCGCGGAAGCCACCACATATCCCTCCTGCTCAAAAAAAGTCTGAAGAACTTCCAGCAGGTCTTCGCTGCTGTTCACAATGGCAATCCTGGGTCTGGCTGGAACAGACGACATGGCTGGCACCTCCTCCGCATACAGCTCGATGAACACCTCTGTATCGAACCCATGCAAGGGCCGGGCCACCATCCTGCCCCTGCCTCTGCCGTTTGATCGCCACCGCGATAGCATGCCCTGTGAAAAGCGTTTTCCAACCCAGGAAGGGAGCCACTGGGAACAGGTCGGCTATACGATCACCCAGCCAGGCGAGCAGGAAGAGTCTGTCTGGCCGCCAGACCTGGCCTTTGTGGGCAGAGAGTCAGCATCTCCGACTGACACGCGCCAGCAAGCCAGCCACCTCTGCCCTGCCCGACGCCGCCAGGATACTTCGCCCCTGGCGCGCCCATTATGCCATGCTCCTCCAGCTTCAGGAGCATGCGTAGAAGTGGAGAAGCGTAGAAGGTGGAGATAGGAAACATTTCTGTTCTACACTTCTCTTCTTGCCAGAGAATGAGAAGAAAGAAAAAAAGAAGATTTTTTCTTCTTCTTCTTCCTGGCAGGAGCAGCTAGATAAAGAAGAAAGATACCTGTTTCTTCTTCCTGGCAGGAATGTGTAGAAACAGGAGAGAAGATTTCCACACCTCTCCACTTTCTACACTTCTCCACTTCCTACCCTGGCATCTATGCGGGTGTTTGATAGCGCACCGTCTTTGCATCCTGCTCCGCTTCGAGCATTCCGGCCCGCACCAGGCTATCCAGCGTGGCCTTGACCTGGCCGGAATCCAGCCCCTTGAAATACTGCCGCACTTCGCGCGCCGTCACCTGGCCGTGCTTTGCCACGAACTGAAGAATCCGGTCTTCGTTCTGGACAGTCTGGCTTGGCTCGGTCTCGTTGAGCTGCTCGACCAGGACATGCAGGTTCCTGCGCCAGCGTTCGGTGATTGCCTGGGCACGCGCCCAATGCCGGTGCTGGATGCGCCCGTCGTTTTCCAGGCTGGCAAAGAGCGCCGCAATACGCAGCGCCTTTTCAGGGAAGCGGACATAGTTGCCGTCCAGGTCTTGCGGGGACTTGAGAATCAGGTCTTGCAGGGCAAAGAAGTAGGCATAGTAGGCATCCGTCACCATCGCATCGAGCGTGCAGCGCTGCTCCGGCAGGACACCGCGCACCACGCGATAGCGCCCGGTCTCGACGCCCTTCATATCCTTGACCGGCTGAATACTCACCGCTGGCACGCCGAGCCGCTCGTGCCACTGCTTCAACGGCTCCCACAGGCGCGGCGGGATCGCCTCATCGCCGCTGGGGAAGCGGCCACGCGGGCGCTCCTCACCGGCAGGCGGCGTCACAAAGGCGAAGCGCGCCCAGGTGCCATCCGCCCAGAGCGCCGCGCCGCGTTTCGCCAGCGGGCGCATATCCGCCGGAGTCATATTCGCCAGCAGAGCCAGATACGGCCAATCAATGCGGTCCTTGCCGCGCCCAATCGTCCCGTATTCATAGCTGGTATCGCAATCATTCATCCGGCGCAGAATGCCGCGAAACTCGGCCATCGGACCATCTTCGCGGCTCATCATCGCCACCTTCTGCCCAAACTCCTCATAGAACCAGCCGCGCTGACCGGCAAACGCCAGGCTCCGGTGCAGCCGCTCGCGCTCGATCTGCGGCAGCGACTCGTAATCCTCTGGCACCCGATTGCCCGCCATCTCGCTAATCATCTTCTGGGGCGTGGATTCATCCGGCAGCAGCAGCCAGTCCAGCCCTGCCGCGCGCAGCGTGCGCCGGGCAATGCGCGCCGTCGTGGACTTGGCATACAGGCTGGTGCGGGCCACCAGCGCGATAAAGAGCGGCGTATAAGTCCGGTCTCCAAAGGGGATCAGCACGCGCCGCGCCGCCACCGTCGAAAGCAGCCAGAGCGCCACCGCCTCGTGGAAGCCCTCATACGCCAGCGGAGACCAGCGGCGGCTGTACTCCAGATACGCATCCAGCCACTCGCACGCGCCCGCTCCGGCTTCCTCTGGCAGCGCCACCTCCTCCGGCAGCGGCAGCGCGGCGCCCATACCGCCAACCTCGCCCCGGCCCTCTCCGCTCGCGGAGAGCGCATCGGAGGATGAGCGCGGGCCTGTACCGCTGGCATCCCCGCTGGCAGAGGCAGGGCGCAGGGCGTCCGGCTCCATCAGCGCGCGCACCAGCGGATTATTGCGCTGGATCACCTCATACACCCGCTGCACCGTCGGCGGACCTTCCTCGGCCAGCCGCGTCATCAGCAGCATCACAACGGGGGTAAACGAGCCATAATCTCCGCCTGGCTCTGGCATCTGGCCCGAAAGCAGCCGCAGGAGCGCGGCGCGGGCCGCGCGTTCCTGGGCGGTGGCACCAGGTTTCGTGAGTGTGGTCATCAATCATCATCCTCATCTGCAAACAACACGATACGCCAGCACCTCTTACCAGCGCGACCATCAGGCGAGCGTGCCTGATGGTCCCAACATCTCGGATGCTCTAGCACGCCGCGTAGCCGCAGGCATAGCACTTCTGGCAGCCCTCTTCATAGACCAGGGCATGGTCGCCGCACTGCGGGCAGACATGACCCATCACCCGATAGGAAACTGGCGCAGCGGGCGCGGCCAGTTCGCTCAGGTCCGCCAGCTTCACCAGCAGCGTCTGGCCGATACGAATCGTCGGTACGCGCTTGCGGCGCACATAGCCATAGACCATCCAATAGGACAGGCCCAGCGCTGATGCCGCCGCCGGAAGTGTGTAATACTCGCCAATCTGTTGAGACATCCTCTCACCTCCTTTCCACACCACAGCAGATAGGGGCGCGCCCGCGCGGCAGATCCCATACCACGCGAGCGCGAAAAACGGGGGGAAGACCGATGCCCAGGGCGCTTCAAGGGGTCAAGAGACCAACGCCCTTGATTTAAGTATAGAACATTTGTTCTATTTTGTCAAGAGACAGGCAGTATTTGCAGGGCAGAACAGCATTTCAAATGGCGCAAGACCAACTGGCGTTCCCGCCGTACCTCTCTACCTGGCAGGTAAGGGCCAATATAGCACAGGCTGGCAGGTAAGGGCAGATATAGCACAGGCTGGCAAAAAGGTGGAGAAGTGGAGAAAGTGGAGAAGCGTAGAAGTGGAGAAGGGTGGAATCATTGCCCAGCACTAGAACACCAGGGGATTTGCCTCCATCAAGCCCTCTTGCTCTGCCCAGGCACGATACGCCCCGATCTGCCGCTCGCGCTCGCTGGCGGACCAGCCCAGTTCCCGCGCCATCAGATTCGCCACATCGGCGACCACGCCCAGCCCGCGCTGGCGGTCTTCAATCGCAATACGCAGGCGGCGCGCCAGCACATCCTCCAGCGTCAGCGCCATCTCAGCGCGGCAGGCATGCACCACCTCCGCGCGCAGATAGGGCAGGTCCGGCAGCAGCCGTGCCGCCAGCCCGCGCTCTTGCTCGATCAAGTCCAGCACCGCCAGCGCCTGGCTTCCATAGAAGTATCCCAGATGATCGCTGCTCTCGGCCTCCAGGCCCAGCGCCGCGCCGCGCCTGGGCAGCGATGCAGAAACCTCCGGCCAGCGCTCCGCGCCCAGCAGCGGCAGCGACTCAGTGGGGTGCTTGATCGCCAGGCCATCGCGCCGCGCCAGATGATCTACCGTATCCTGGCCCATGCGCCGCCAGGTCGTCAGCTTTCCCCCCACAATCGAGACCAGCCCGCCAGGGCTTTCGACGACAGCGTGCGTGCGCGAAAGCTGTTTGCTCTGCTTCTGATCGCGGGACCGCACCAGCGGGCGATACCCGGCATACGTGCTGAGGACATCGGCGCGGGTCAGATTGACAGTGAGATAGCGATTCACATGGCGCAGCAGATAGCTGATGTCTTCCTCCGTAGCCATCGGGTGATCGAGATCGCCGCCGACGGTATCCGTCGTCCCGATAATGGCGCGGCCCTCCCAGGGAATCACAAACAGGAGGCGCTGATCGTCCGTTTCGGGCAGCACAATGGCCGTCTCCAGCAGCCCAATCCGCTCGCGGGCGACGACCAGATGCGCGCCCTTGCCCGGCAGCACTTGAAGCTGCGGCGCCTCACCCGTCAGCGCCTCGACCCGCTCCGCAAAGACACCGCCCGCGTTCACAACATGCCGCGCCTCAACCGTGATCTCCTCGCCGCTCAGCGTATCGCGCACCCGCGCAGCGGTCAACCGGCCAGCGCGCTGCTGAAAGCCAATGGCCTCGGCATGGTTGGCAATCACCGCGCCCCAGCGCGCCGCCGTCCGCATCCCCGTCAGCGTCAGGCGCGCATCATCAAGCTGCGCGTCGTAATAGATGAACGCCTCTTTCAGCCCATCAGGGGACAGCGCCGGAGCCAGCTTCAACGCCTCGGCGCGGCTGATATGCCGATGCCGCGCGATAGTATGCTTTCCGGCCATCAGGTCATACAACACCAGCCCGATATTCAGCACCAGCCCGATGCCGAACCCGCCGGGCAGCGTCACTGGCAGGCCCACTGGATGGCGATCTCCCCGATACAGAGGCAGGACAAAGCCAATGGGCCGGACCAGAAAGGGCGCATTTGCCAGCATCCGCCCGCGCTCCACCAGCGCCTCATGCACCAGGGCAAAATCAAATTGGGGCAGATAACGGATGCCGCCGTGCGCCAGCTTTGTTGATTTGCTGCTGGTGCCGCTGGCGAAATCATGGCGCTCCACCAGCGCCACCGCGTAGCCGCGTGCCGCCGCGTCCAGCGCCACGCCCGCGCCGGTAATTCCGCCGCCAATCACCAGCACATCAAAGCGTTCACGCGCCAGACGCCGCAGGTTTTCAGCCCGCGCCGCCGCCGAGAACGTCTCCATAGCGCGTATCCTCTCAACCGTTGCCCCTTGCGTGAAAGGCAGGAGGGGGGAGCAATGCAGCGATCCCCGTGTGTATGATAGCATCTGGCGCCAGCCGGTACAACGTGATCTCAGGTCTGGCGCGCTGCTCTGCCAGGCCCCTCGATCTCGCCTTCGGGGCGCTCGCGCACCGTCCTGCCGCGCTCCTCAAGAACGGGTGGAGAAGTGGAGAAAGTGGAGAAGTGGAGAAAGTGGAGAAGTGGAGAAATCGCATATCCTGAGACTCTAAGAGACCTTACCTGACGCGGCCTCCTGGCGCTGTTCCACGAGCGGGTTTGTATAGCGCCGGATGTCGGCCCAGCGCCAGGCAGCCCAGGCCGTCAGGAGCAAAGTTGCCAGCCCGCCGGTCACAATAGCGAACGGCGCCCCAAAGAGCGAGGCCACCATCCCCGCCTCCAGTTCCCCCAATTCTGGTCCGGCGTTTGCCAGAATAAGATGCACGCTGGAGACCCGGCCTCGCACCACGTCGGGCGTGAGCATCTGGCGAATCGTCGCGCGAATAATCGTCGAGACCGTATCGCCCGCGCCCGTCAGCGCAAAGAGCAGATACGACAGCGCAAAGAACGGCGAAAGCCCAAACAGCGCCGTCGCCAGCCCGTAGATACCCACACTGGCGAGCATTGTCGCGCCCTGCCGCCGGATGTCCCGCCGCAGCGAGACGATCATACCCGTCGAGACCGCCCCCACTGGCTGCGCCGTCGCCAGCAAGCCATAGCCCTGCACGCCCACACGCAGCAGGCGATCCGCCACAATCGGCAGCATCGTGCGCGCCGAAGAGAACAGCGTCGCGTAGAAGTCAATCAGCATCGTGCCCCAGATCAGGCGGCTGGCCCGCACAAACCGCAGGCCCTCCAGCAGCGAGCGCCAGCTTGCGTCAGGGCGTTCTATCCCGTTCTGCCCGCGACAGCGCATCGCCCACACCGCAAAGAAGACCGCCAGAAACGAGAGCGCGTTGAGCGCGTACACCATGCCGATGTTCGCCTGCGCGATGATAACGCCCGCCAGTCCAGGGCCAGCAATCGTGCCAATCATCCACAGCAGCGGGAACAGGCTGACCGCGTTGGCAAGATGCTCGCGCGGCACCAGGCGCGGCACCAGCGCTTGTTGGGCAGGCTCATCGAAAGCCGCCACCGCCACATCCACCGCCGTCAGCAGATACAGCGCCAGAATCGAGATAGAGCCGCTGAAGGTAAGGACTGCCAGCAGGCCCGCGCTGGCAGCAGCCACAATCTGCGCGCCCATAATCACCCGGCGGCGATCAAGCGCATCGGCCAGCATCCCGCCCAGCAGGCCAAACAGCACAATGGGAAGAACGCGCACAAACCCCAGGAATCCCAGCCCCAGGGCGCCCGCGTTCACCTGCACCTGCTGCCCAAACAGCGAGAAGGTAGAGGTCGTCCCTTGCAGCAGTTGATAAACCTGCCAGTTGACAGCAATCACCTGCATCTGCGAGCCAATCGAGGAGACCAATCCTCCGCCCCAGAGCAGCCGGTAATCACGATGGCGCAGAGCCGCCAGGCGCGGCGGTGGCGCAGCGCCAGAACCCACAGTCACTCCCTTCAGCCAGGAAACCGATCACCTTTCCCAAATTGTACCAGCAGACGCCCAGGTGGCACAAGCAGGGGAAATCGTCGAGCATCAGGCTTGAAAGGGGGCAAGAAGGGTGATTGCTCTATCTGGTCAGGGGTTGATTGTGGCTGTATAGTGGAGAGGGCAAAAATAGAAGGCAAACAGCCCATCACGGGCGGAGAGGCAGAGGTCTATGTATCAAAGACAAGAAGAAGCGCGGGCCGGAGGGTGCCGAATGATTGCAGGCATTGTCTTCATCCTGATAGGAGTCGCCTGTATCGTCCCAGTCCTCATCTATGGCTATGATCTGCTGACCCTTTTCTCTATCTATTATCCCAACGCGCTGCCGCCAGGTCAGACAAATAAAGATATTGTCCTGCTGGCAACCTTTCTGATTACCAGCCTGGGGCTGACTATTATTGGCGCAAAGCTGCTGAGGGTCGGAGGCTGATTACATGGACCCGCAAAGCGCGCAAAAGCGCATCGGGAAAGCTCCTGATGCGCTTTTCGCTTGCAGGTGATCCTCTATTACGGCATAATCCGCACTTCCAGCAGTCCAGGATTGCCTGCCTGTTCCTCCTTGAACATGTTACGCACCAGCACCGCCCAATGCTGCGCCGGAATGTCCCTGGCTTTGAAGCCGGTCAGCGCTCCCGCAATCTGCTGGACCAGCCCTGGCTGCGTCTTATGCCCGTTGCCATTCTCGGACATCTCGACGGGGAGCAATGTTGGCCCGACGGCGGCCAGCGGCACGCGCAGTTCGGTCTTTTCGGCAAAATCCAGCGCAAAGCGCTTCACCTGCCCCCCGCCAACGACGCGCGCCAGCCCATCCGGCAGGCACACATGCGCCACCAGACACGGCTCATATTTCGGAACGCGAATCACCAGATCAACCGCATCCCCAACTTTGAAGACCTGGGCAGGCTTGCCATCCTTCTCCAGCGCGACCTCCACGTTTAGCGCGCTCTGGAACGTGTTCCAATCCTCCACCAGTTCAGCCGTCACTTCAACCGCCAGCACACCCTTCAGGCAGGCCACCGATTCCACCGGCTCAGTCGCTTCCAGCGCCTCAGCCAGCGTAACCTGCCTGCCGTTCAGTTCCAGCAGATCGGCGCTGCCGCCCGTCGCGCCAATGCCCGCCTGGCGCAGCCCGATCATCAGCACCAGCGCTGCCGCCGTATCCACCGTGCTATACAGAATGCCCGACTCATTGATCTGGCCGGTCAGATAGTTCGTGGCCTTGATGACCTGTGGCAGATCGCGCGGTTCGCCAGCCGCCAGCAGTGCCGCCGCTGCGTAGGCCGTCTCCTCGCGGTTGGTAACGGCTGCGCCCCAGAGGCGATAAGAAGGCTGATCTTTGGGCACATCCACAAACGTCTGCCCATCCTTCTCCACCAGCCGACCACGCACGTAGGCCGCCGCCAGCGCCTTCTTGTCGGCGCTGGCGCCATTCGCCAGCAGCAGATAGGCGTCGTGGCAGTCACCAACCTTCTCTGGCGGATAGGGCAGCTTGTAGGCTTTGGCAGCATCCGTCGCCATCTTGTGAATCTCTGTCAGCGCCTCTGCCATCGCTTTGCTGATCTGCGGCAGCCGCTCTGGCTTAGGGAGATTGAGTTGATGCCGCGTGCCCAGCGGCGCGCAGTAGCCATCTGGCTCGTTCTGACCACCCTCGCTGGGCGGATAGAGCGTGTAGCCGCGCCCCGGCAAGTACATGCTCTGAATACGCTTGAAGTAGGCCAGTGCCGAACTCTCATATTCATCGCGCAGTTCAGGATTATCCAGGTTCGTCACATAGCCAGTAAACATAGCCAAGACCTTGGCCGAACTCTGCTGGATTCAGCCATGTGGGTATTTACAGGCCCCTTCGACAAATATCTGGAAAGGCCGCTCCAATCCAGGCAAGACACGCAAGCTCTGCGCCCCGGCCTCCTCGCGGGTCAGTCTCTCTCCCGCTGTCAGCAGCCGCATCCGCTTGACGATAGAGCGAATCTGGCCTGGCGGCGTCACAAAGCGCTCGCTGACATCGGCCTGACCACTTGCCGCGTCCTTCACAATCGAGGTAAACGCCCCCGGCTGCACCGGGAAGCGCACCGCTGTGCCGCTTTTGACCTCTTCGCCTGGCGCCAGGCGGCGCCCATCCACCCAGAGCGGCACCGGCTCGCCATCGCGCTGCACCTCCACGCGCGCTCGCCCGCTGGCCGCGCCAACGTACAGCGTCCCCTGCACCTGATCGCCCGCGAAGACGAACGGAGAGAGCGTCAAATCGCCATAGACGGGCAACTGCGCCTCAAGCTGCGTCTCCTCGCGCACCCAATCCAGACCATCCAGCGCGAACGCCTCAATCGTATAGGTGGTCAGCGCGTCGCCCAGCTTCACCACCACCTCGGCCTGCCCTTGCACATAGACGATGCTGTTGTGGATCACCTCCGGGAACTCGACGCGAATCGGCGTAAGTTCCGCCTTGCCCGTCTGCGCAGGCAAGGCAGATTCAGCCTTGCCAGCAGCCGCATACGCTCCCGCCTGATACGCGGCTGCGGGCGCTGCCGCGGCAAGCGTCACGGCCTGGGCAGCAAGGCGTACTGGGCCGCCGCTTCTTGCTACCGGAGAGCGCGGGAATACTCCGCCCGCGGGCGCTGCCGTGGGCACCACAAAGGCCATCATCGGACCGGGCGGCGGCATTGGCGGTGGCGGTGGGTCATAGCCTGCCGCGAAGAGGCTGGCTCCCGGCTCTCCCGTGTTCAGTTTGCCGCGCTGCGTCGTCAATGCTGCCTTGATGCGCGCTCCCAATTCCACCTGCGGATCGCTCGGCGCAATCAGCCGCTGATCTTTGACGATCACCTGCACTGGCACGATCTTCTCTGGCCGATTCGTGTGCAGCGTGATCTTGACGCGCTCGCCCGGCCTGGCTTTCTCCGGCGCTGCCGTCTCCAGCTTGAGATCGCTGGGACGCAGCACTGCACACCAGCCCTCCCAGGGCTTGCCTTTCACAAACGCGCCCACCAGCAGCAGGCCATACGGCGCTGGGACTGTCAGACTGAGCTTAGTGCCCGCCGTTACCTTCTCTTGCAGCTTCTCCTGGGCGATCTCGCCGGTAGCGGGCGAGACCATCACCACGCGCAGCAGATCAACCTGCTCGCGTGCCACCAGTTCCACTGTCTCGCCAATCACCTGGCTCACCAGGAATGGCGAGGTATTGGTGCCGCGCGGCGCGACATGCAGCCCCCGGCACACGTCCGCGCCCGGCAGCGGCAATAAGCTCAACTCCTGCACGCTGCCCAACTCGCTGATCGTCAGGACCTCGCGGCGCTCCTGCTCGGAGCCTTTGAGCGCCACCGTTGCCGTGCGCTCGCCCGCAATCACGTTCAATGTATAGGGGCCAGCACCCGTCAGGTCCACTTTGCCAGAGCAGCGTCCCTGCGCGTCGGTGGTCAGGTGCTGTCGCTTGCCCACGCGCTGCCCGCGCTCTTGCAGTTCAATTTCTACCGCGCCGGTATAGGGCTGCCCAAAGGCGCGCAAGAGCAGGGTAAAACTGAGCGCGCTGCCTTCCAGGGATTGCTCGACCAGATCAGCCGTCAGCGGTGCCAGGCGATATTCAGCGACCTCGAAGCGGCAGACGCCCGCCTGCGTTCCGTCCAGCGTGGCCTCATACTCGCCTTCCGGCAGCCCGGCGATGGCGCGCAAGCACACGCCATACTGATCGAGCGCAGCCGTATAGCTGGCGTAGTGATTACCGCTCAGCCGCAGTGTCAGCTTCACTTCTTGATTGGGGCGCTGCGGCGAGGCGATCAGCAGGCGCACTGTATCTTTGCCCACCCGATACAGCGCCTTATCACTGGTCAGCGAGATCAGGTCTGGCCGGATGAATGGCTCACCTGCAATCTGCGCGCCTGGCAGCGTCACCTCCTGCTCGCCCAGGAAGACAATCCCGCCGCGCGTCTTCAATTCTTCAATCACCGATGGACTGAAGCCTAGCTGATCTATACCCCGCGTGGCCTCTTCAATCCAGCCTGGCCGGAAAAAGGCGAAACGCCTGCCCACCATGACCAGATCGCCGACCCGCTGAGCCAGCCGCCACCCATCCAGCGTCACACGCCGGTCGCGTAGATGGGGCGGTGGCAGGTCTTGAGGTGCTGCCTGTGCCATTCTTGCTCCTCTTTCTCTTTATTGCCATCTCCTGGAAAGACGTGGTATTGCCAGCCACAGTTCCTCGCTCACATCCCCCACTGATCCAGTGTAGCAGAGGAAAGCAAGAACGACAAACACCTATCCTCTCTCGAAGCTAAAGGGCCATCCCCACGATCCAGACCAGCCCATAGGCGAAATCGCTGATAACGAGCGGCATGGCGCGTCTGGCTCCGAGCAGCGCGCCGGAGCGGCTAAAGATCATGCGTTCTCTCGATTCGTCCATGCGCGTGTGTCCTCAATTGCTCAGCCAGGCACGAACCCCCAACCCATGCTCGTGATAATGCTCGTAGGTGCTACCAGCAATCAGACGGCGGAGGGATGATCCATCCAGCCAGGCGAAACGCTCCGGGTCGGTAATCGCCTCTTCGCTCAAAGACTTGATTGCTTGCTGTACCTGGGTATAGGTCGCGCGGAATGCTGCCCACACCTCGCGCAGAGGGCGCGCCCTGGCTGCCGCGTAAAATCCTTGATTCAGGCGCTCAACTTCCTCACAGGTCAGGTGGCGAATGGGTGTCACTGGCTCCTTCCCCTGGCAAGCTGCCTGAAGAATCGCCAGCAGATGCTTTTGCCACGCAGCCAGATGCGCCAGCATATCCTTGATTGACCCCACATCGGTGGTTCCTGGCGTGGTGAGCTGCCAGCCATCCAGCGGGGCTAAGAGGTCTTCGAGCGCCTGGTATTCCTTTTCGATCTTATCGAGGATGGCCGTTTTATCCAGCAGTGCTGCCATTGGTGATGCTCCCTGATGCCGAGTTTGACGACTTCTTTCTAACCCACTATACTATGATTGATGGTTAGATTATAACAGAAAATATCTAACCTGTCAATGTCATTTTAGTAGTTATATCAATTCAGGAAGAGAACCTGCCATGAGTACCAGCGGAGCAGCAATAGAACATCTGAGTATTGTGGGGGGGCGGCTCTGTCTGGATTTCATCAATACGGTAGATGACCACGCCAGCGACCACCCGCAGGAGTACCTGACCAGCTACCGCGAATTGGTAGCGTGGGGCCAGTGTGTGAAGATTGTTACCGAAGACGAGGCCCGACACCTCCTTGTGGAAGCCGCGCAGCACCCCGCCGAGGCTGCCGCCACCCTCGAAGCGGCCATCAGGTTCCGCGAAGCGCTCTACCGCATCTTCCTGGCAGCCCTGGCAGATGAGCCACCGCCACCTGATGATCTCGGCATCTTCAATGCCGCGCGCGCTCAGGCGCTGGCGCACTCGGAGATCGTAGCAACCGCTGCTGGCTTCGCCTGGCACTGGATAGCCGAAAACCACGACCTGGACTGGATACTCTGGCCGGTGGCGCTCTCAGCGGCAGAACTGCTGCTCTCGCCTGACTTGAAGGAGGTCAAGGAATGCGGCGGCCCCGGCTGCGGCTGGCTCTTCCTGGACACAAGCAAGAACCACACCCGCCGCTGGTGTACGATGGAAGGCTGTGGCAACCGCGCCAAGGCTCGTACCCACTACCACCGCAAGCGGCAAAGTACGCAGGCAGCCAATGGTCGCTCGTAATGCTTGCTGCAACGATTAGAAGACGGGAACATGATGGGCTAAAAGCAACACAGCGGCATGGTACAATTAGAGAAGGGATGATTTACGAAAAGGGGCTGGCATACAATGCGTATTGATCCCATTCTTCTGATTCGCATGCTCACAGGCACCACGCTGCCCAGCGAAATACCTGTCAGCGATACGGACCCGGACCCTGGCATTATGGGGCCTGGCTCTATCACCTGGCGGCTGCACAGCGAGCAATGGCTCATCCTGGGCGGCGCCCGCGCCTTCTTGATGCAGGCCGCGCACCCCAAAGTAGCCCAGGGCGCGATTGACCACAGCGCCTATGCCGAAGACCCCTTTGGCCGCGTCTATCGCACCGTAATGGCGATGAGCGTCCTGCTGATGGGAAGCACCCGCGAAGTCAACGCGATGGCGCGCAACATCAACCGCATCCATCTCATGGTGCAGGGCACTTTTAAGGAGAGCCTTGGAAAATATCGGGCAGGCGAAGCCTACAGCGGTATGGACCCGGACGGGCTGCTCTGGGTACATGTGGTGTTCGTTGATAGCATGATTAGCGCCTATCGCTGCTTTGTCGGGCCACTCTCCGAGGCAGAGTGCGAGCAATACTGGCAAGAATCGCTGCGCTATGCCCGGCGGCTTGGCCTGACTGATGCCGTCCTGCCCAAAAGCTACAAAGACATGCTGGCTTATCTGCGGGAGGCGATGACTTCTGGCGAAGTGGTCGTTGGGTCTGGCGCGCGCACTATCTCCAAGACGATTCTTTATCCACCGCTGCCCTGGTATCGCCAGCGCCTGTGGGGTCTGGTGCGCCTGATTACTATCGGTCAGCTTCCGCCGGAGATTCGGCGCGGCTATGGCCTGCGCTGGACCTGGGCGCACCGGCTGGGTTTTCGTGTCCTTGCGAGCTTTCTGCGTCTCCTGCGCCGAACCTTCCCCGATTCGCTGGGGCGTTCTCTCCTGGTGGCCTTTGCCCAGCGGCGCGCACGCGGCGAACTGGCCCGGCAGCAAACTCAACCTGCCAGCGTCGAAACTGCCAGAAACCGATGACGCCAGGCCAGAGGCAAGGGTTAGTGGGGCTGCTGTGTGACACGCACCAGCAGATGATCGGCGACAGCAGCGCCTATAGGGAAAAGCGTATCGCCAACACGCAGAGTCAGGACATCGCCATAGGGGGTTCTGGCTTCCAGGCACATCTCCGTCCCTGGGACCAGTCCACGCATTTCTAGATAGCGCAGAAGGGCGGGATCATGGGTTGTGATACGCTGGATCACAACCGTCTGCCCCACAGCTACCTGCGAAAGCCCGATAGCAGGGGCTACATGGACTTGCCCCAGCGTGTCGGGGATAGGATCGCCATAAGGGTCTTCAGTCGGATGACCCAGCAGCGCGTCAATCCGCTCCTCCACGACCTCAGAGAGAACATGCTCCAACTGTTCGGCCTCCGCACTCACCTGATCCAGAGGCACTTTCAGCACCCGCGCCAGAAATAGCTCGAGGAGGCGATGATGCCGCATCAATTCTGCGGCGGCAGCTTCTCCAGCTTCTGTAAATTCCACCCCGTAATAGGGGGTATAAGAAACATAGCCACGCGCCTGAAGCTGCTCAAATGCGTGGGTGATAACACTCGCGCTTAGCCGCCCGCTTGGCTCTCTGGCTTCCAGCAGAGTACGTACCGCCTGGGCTGTCATAGGCTCTCCTCGTTCGCGCAGGAGATAACATTGCTTGAGGCAATCTGCCAGACGAACAGGCAGGGTATGGATTTCAGCGGTCATGTCGGTATCTTCTCCATTCCGGGGAAGCGAGAAAAGGTGCCAGGGGAGAGCAGGGCGAGAGGCGCGAGGAAATGATGCTTTGCGTTGAGAGAAAGACACCATGCGTGCGCACACATTCAGCAAACGTGACCCACTTCCCTTTTGCGCTTCGCTCGCAGCAACACGCGCTTTTCTTAAACAATACCAGAGAAACCGAAGGAATACAAACAGAGCATCAGGCCAGGCCCCGGCGCTGGGCTGTGCCGTAGCTCTACGATATATTACGCTGCGAGGCTGCGCTGTGTAGCTCTAGAAATATATTATGCTCCCTGGAATTTTGGAGACAGCCCCTCTCTGTCGGGCATCGCATTGAAGGGGACCAGCGCCTGATACCCATTGCGCTGCATCAGGTCTGTCACGAAGGTTACGAGCATCGCGTCCATCAGCCCCTCCTTCTCCGGGGCATTATGCGGTCCCCTTACGGCGCAGTCCCCAGGCCAGCGCGCCGCCTGCCAGTGCCAACCCGGCACCTGTCAGCGCGGCCAGCTTGAACAGAGAACGCGGGTAATGGGTTGCCAGATAGCCTTTTTCGGGGAAGTCGCCTGCCGGTCCCTGGCTGCCCTCGCGCATTGCCATCTGGATGATCTGTGCCAGATGCAGCGCCTGGCGATCTGTCTCCTGTTCAATTTGCGTCCGGCAGCTAAAGCCATCGGCGATAATCAGCGTATCTTTGGCGGCGTCGCGCACCGCAGGCAGCAAAACGCGCTCGCCTGCCTTGACCGAGACGGCGTAATGATCGCCTGGCTCAAAGCCAAAGGAACCGGCCATGCCGCAGCAGCCAGAATCCAGCACCTCAAAGTCCAGCCCCAGCTTCTTGAGTACCCGCTCATCATTGCTCATACTCATCACGGCTTTTTGGTGACAGTGCCCATGCACCAGCGCCTTGCGGTGCAGTTGAGGAAGCTGATAGCCGTTGGCCTGCTTTTCCAGGAACTCGCTGAACAGAAAGGTCTGCTGGCTCAGCCGTTTCGCATCTTCATCATTGGGGAAGAGATTGACCAGTTCATCGCGGAAGACGGCCACGCAGCTTGGCTCCAGCCCAACAATCGGCGTGCCCGCTTCGATCTCCGGGCGCAGGGTCTCGATGATCTGCCGCAGCCAACGCTTCGCTGTCTCCAGCATGCCATAATCGTAGAGTGGTCGCCCGCAGCAGAGCGCCTGCTGGGGTACCTTGATCTGATAGCCTGCCGCTTCCAGCACCGCAACAGCGGCCTGCGCAGTCTCCGGGTGAAAGTAGTTGTTAAAGGTATCGGGCCAGAGCAGCACGCCAGGGTGCTGCCCTTGTGGGAGGCCGCGCTTGCGAAACCAGGCTTTGAAAGTCTCCCCGGCGAACGCTGGCAGGTCACGCTCCGGCGCAATGCCACCTGCCGCTTTGGCAAGCGCGCGCAGCCCAGGCGTCTGGGTGATAGCATTGGCGATGCCCGGCATGGCGGAGGCCAGCCGCGCCCAGACAGCAATCAGACCCATTGCATAGGCGCTCCTGGGCCGCAGCCTACCCGCGTAGTAATGCGAGAGGAACTCGGCCTTATAGGTTGCCATATCCACGTTTACCGGGCAATCGCGCTTGCAGCCTTTGCACGACAGGCAGAGGTCGAGCGTTTCCTTGACATGCTGATCGTGCCAACCGCCGCGTATGGGGTCGCCTTGCAGCATCTCAAAGAGCGCGTGGGCGCGCCCGCGCGTCGTATCTTCCTCTTCCCGTGTAACCATAAAGCTGGGGCACATCGTTCCGCCACCCATCCGCCGACACTTGCCCACGCCAACACAGCGCAGCGCCGCTCTGGCAAAGCTGCCGCTGTCTTCAGGAAATTGAAAGTATGTCTTTGGCTGGGGCGGCTCATAGTCGGCGCCCAGGCGCAAATCCTCATCAATACGATGGGGATTTACCACTTTGCCAGGGTTCATCTGCCAATCGGGATCCCAGATGGCTTTGAACTCACGGAAAGCACCAACCAGTTCTTCACCAAACATCTTCGGCAAAAACTCGGCACGCGATTGCCCGTCGCCATGCTCGCCGGAAAGCGAGCCGCCATAGCTGACCACCAGATCAGCCGCCTCACTTATAAAGGAGCGGTAGTGCTTGATACCCTCAGCCGTCTTCAGATCGAAGCTGATGCGGCAGTGAACGCAGCCCTGGCCGAAATGCCCATAGAGGGAACAGACATAGTGATATTTATCGAGCAATGTGCGGAAGTCGCGCAGGTAGGTGCCGACTTTCTCCGGCGGCACGGCGGAGTCTTCCCAGCCCGGCCAGGCATCCGGCTCACCAGGCACAAAAGCGGTGGCGCCCAGCCCGGATTCTCGAATCTCCCAGACCATATGCTCCTGGGCCGGGTCATCGAAAAGTTTCATGGTTGGCGCGTGGTCCTGGCGCTTGAGTTCATCCATCAGCCTGCGGGCGCGCTCGTCGGACTCTTCTTTGCTCTCTCCACCAAACTCTACGAGCAGCCAGCCGCCGCCCTCTGGCAACAGTTCGATGTCTTCGGGATGGAGCTTTTTCTTGCGCATATACCCAACCAGCCGGGAATCAATGCCCTCCAGACCCACCGGCCCGTGCGCCAGCACTTCCATCACATGATCGCCCGCGCTGAAGGCATCGGAATAGCCCAGCACCAACAATGAGCGTGCCGGAGGGCTATAGACCAGGCGTGTCGTCGCTTCCAGCACAGTGACGCACGTGCCTTCGGTGCCAACCAGGGCGCGGGCTACATTGAAACCATTTTCCGGCAGCAGTTCATCCAGGTTATAGCCGGAGACGCGGCGCGGAATCCTGGGGTAGCGCTGGCGAATCAGGTCCGCGTAGCGGTCACGCAAGGCCCGCATCTGCTGATATATCTCGCCGCGCCGACCACCGCCGCGGATGATCTGCTCCAGTTCGGCATCGCTGGTTCGGCCTACGCGCATGCGCAGACCATCATAGGTGACGACCTCCAATTCCTCAATGTTATCGGCAGTCCTGCCAGCCATTACCGAATGGATGCCGCAGGAGTTATTGCCAATCATGCCGCCCAGCGTGCAGTGATTATGCGTTGCCGGGTCCGGCCCGAAGGTGAGATGATACTGCTCCGCTGCATGGCGCAGATCATCCAGGATGACACCCGGCTGCACGCGCGCCTGTTTTTGCTCTGGGTCGAGCGCGAGAATCTGGTGCAGGTATTTGGAGCAATCGATCACGACAGCCACATTGCAGCAGTTGCCTGTGAGACTGGTGCCACAGCCACGCGGCAGGACCGGCGCGCCATAGCGGCGGCACAGGGCGATAGTTTGCACAATATCTTCCGTGTCGCGCGGCACCACAACGCCAATCGGCACCTGCCGATAGTTAGAGCCGTCGGTGGCATAGAGTGCGCGGCTGCCAGCATCAAAGCGCACTTCGCCGGTTATCCGGTGGCGCAGGTCTGACGCCAGAGCAGCCGCGTCAATGCCTGCGGGCCGCTGCCTGCGGATGACCGGCGGGATATAAGAATCGGGTGGCCGTTCAATCAGTTTTGCCATAGGTCTTTGCCTCTATCTCCCTTTTTAGAGCCACTGGAGCCTGCCTTCCTGGTCAAAGGGCGGCGGCTGGAGGTCACTCAGCACTTCAATATTAGGAAGCTGCTTTGCCAACGGGAGCAGCGACTCCGAAACCATCATTTCTTCCAGGCGGCTGGTATCGTGAATGTGGCAAACACGCGGCGCGTCAGCAGGCGTGATAGACCCAAGCGCCAGTTCCAGCGCCTCACGGTCGGTCTCGGCGACGATGGGAATATAGCCCTCGATGGTGCTGCCATCTTTGTTGGCCCCGGTCAGCAGGTTCATATAGGTCGCTTCCTGGCTCATTTTGTTGACCAGGCGGCGCGTGACCATATCGTTCAGGCCAATGCCAATGGCGTTGCCAGCGCTGGCGCGAGTCAGGTCCAGGCTCACGATGCGTCGAAAGTTGGGAACGTGCGGGCCGCCCTCGAAACGCCAGAACCCGATCACATTCGGGTCCAGGCCCGATCCGGCGACATCTTTGCCCATCTGGTCGGCAACCAGCACATCAAGTTCATCGAAGGGAATCTGGCCGAGCAGCGACTGCGCCAGCTTGAGCTGACGTTGATCGGAGGCTTTGAACTCCTCTGGCGGCACAACTTCAACGTGATATGGCTCGCGGTAGGCGTTCTCGACTATCGAGACGCCCGCGATGATGTTCCCGTGCTTGAGTTGGAGGTCGGGCACCTGAAGGACGCTCTGGGCCAGGCCGTGATGATGGGCAGACGCCGCGCCCTTTTGCTTGCCCAGGCCAACCATCGTCATCTTGAGCAGGCCGCTGGCAACACCATCGCTCTGCTCGCCCGCCTTCAGGTTGGGATGCACGGTAGTGCGCCCCAGCACAATGACGCCATCAGCCTCTCTGGCGGAGACGGCGTAATGCGCTTCGTAGCCGTTGTACCCCTTGCCCAGCACGACGGTTTCCATGCGCGCGTCAATCGGGACGCCCATGCTCTGCTCGGTGACGCCGAAGCAGGATAAAATGTACTTCTGGCCCTCCGGCGTGGCATTGCCATGACTGCCCATTGCCGGAATGATAAACGGCTCGCCGCCTTCAGCCCGCACCTCCGCAATGATGGCCTGGAGCGCGGGCACCATGCCACCAGCGCCCCGGCTGCCAGCGGTGATGCCGATACGCTGCCCCTTCTGGATGCGGCTGCCCAGATGTAGCCCCCGCAGTCCTGCGCGCACCACGCCCTCGACATCATTGAGTTTATCGCGCGGCAAAAGCTGGCGCACTTTTGCCATACGCGGCAAATCCTTCACTTTGGGAAGTTCCATAATCTGCCCCTCTTTCCAACGGCTTCAGCCACTCAAGTGGCTGCCAGGGGTCTGCGGCCAGGAAGTTGGCTCACGCCGACTCCCGGCCCCACTCCGGGCTTGCCCAACCCGCACGGCGGGTTTCCCGGCGGAACGCCTCTGGCGGCGAATTATGAAGTTTTCTTTTTTAGTCAGGCCAGGATGTTCACCCCAACCCGCACAGCGGGTTTCCTGGCCGCAGGCCCCTAGCGGCGAATTTATTCGCCGGATGCTTGGGCGAAGCGTGTCCTGGTTTAATTTGAAAACTTCATTATTCGCCCACTGCCTGGCTGACACGCTGGCCTCGCTCTTTGGAAAAACAGCATCAACCGCCCGCACTACACATACTCGCTGATCTTGTCACGGAAGGCGGTGAGCGCGATGCGCGCACCTTGCGGTTGGCCTTTGACCAGGGCCTTCCCAAACTTCAATGCCTGTTCTGGCCGGACCTTGCCGGGCATGGGCGGCTCGTTGGGGTCAACCAGAGCTTCCAATACAGCAGGCTTTGGCGACGCGAGGAACTCGCGCATGACCTCTCTGACATTGGCAGGGTCGGCCACGCGATAGCCGTCGCCGCCCGCTGCCCGCGCCCAGGCGACAAAATCGGCGGGCTGCAACTCGACGCCGTACTCAGGATTACCCAGGAAGACGATTTGCTCCCACTTGATCTGGCCCAGCACATCATTCTTGATGATAATCACTTTGATGGGCAGGCGATACTTCACAGCAGTCAGCATCTCGCCCATCAGCATGGTGAACGCGCCATCCCCGACAAACGCGATCACCTGCCGCCCTGGATAGGCAACCTGCGCGCCGATAGCATAGGGCAAGCCGGGCGCCATCGTTGCCAGATTGCCGGAGCAGGAGAACATCTGCTGCTGGCGGATGCTGAAGTTACGCGCGATCCAGGTCGTGTTGGTGCCGCTGTCGCCCGTGATAATGGCGTCGGGGGCGGCCAGTTCATTGAGTGTGTAGGCGACGACCTGCGGCTTCATAGGCACATCTTCGCGCGTGCCCTCTTTCTGCATAAACTCGTTCCACTCCCTCATGCCCTTCTGCGCTTTTTCCAGGAACGAGCGATCTGCCTTGCGTTGGAGCAGCGGCAGCAGGGCTTGCAGCGTTGGCTGGGCATCGCCGATTAACCCAACGTCAACAGGATAGCGCAGGCCAATGCGCGTATGGTCAATGTCAAGCTGCACGCCGCGCGCCTGGCCGGGCCTGGGCAGATAGCGAGCGTAGGGAAACGAAGTTCCCACGAGGAAAAGTGTGTCGCACTGCTCCATCACGTCTTCGCTGGGGCCGGTGCCGAGCAGGCCAAGGCCGCCCGTCGTGTAGGGACTGGCATCCGGTACCACGCCCTTGCCCAGCAGCGATTTGACGATGGGCGCACCCAGGCGCTCTGCTATCTCCTCCAGTTCGATGCTGGCGTGCAGCGCGCCATGACCCGCCAGGATCGCTACTTTCTTCCCGGCGTTGAGAATATCTGCCGCCTGTTGCAGCGTTTCCTGGGTGGGCGCCGGGAAGAGTCCTTTATAGATGTCAGCAGCGCGCCCCGGCCCGCTGTTGTGGCTGTAGAATTCGGGCGGGAACGGCGCGACCTCGCCGGGTGTTTTGGCCGGGCCGCCGTGATGCGCCACAAACTCGACTTTGCCTTCCGCGACTTGTAGATCAATGGGGAACGTGATATGAGCCACCGTCTGATGCGCCAGCGCCGTGCGGCAGGCGGTGTCTACCAGATTGAAGACCTGCGTAGGTGATTGCACCTGCTGGTTATACGCGGCGACATCCTCATAGAGCGCCAGCAGGTTCACTTCCTGCTGGTAGTGCGATCCCAGCAGGTCGCTGTACTGCTGGCCGGTGAGCGCCAGCACAGGCGCACCGTCCATCTTGGCGTCGTAGAGGCCGTTGAGCAAATGGATGGCGCCGGGGCCGCTGGTCGCCAGGCACACGCCCAGCTTGCCGGTGAACTTGGCATACGCGCAGGCAGCAAAGGCTGCTGCTTCTTCGTGCCGGACCTGAATAAATTGAATGCGGTTCTGGTGGGTGCGCAGAGACTCCATGATGCCGTTGATGCCATCGCCGGGAAGCCCAAAGATCGTGTCAACGCCCCAATCAATGAGGCGCTCAACCATCACATCGGATGCGGTTCTCGCCATGTCCTGTTCTTTCTATCTTTGTCGCTTACTATCTTTGCAGCTTAGCGTGTTGTTGGGTCGTATCACGATGAAACTATCGCGCAATCTCCATACCAGCGAGCGAACAGACGAGTCTAGCTCTCAACCAGGTTGGCTGCTTCATTGCCGTCCTCGCAGCAGGGCAACAGCCGCGACGCTGGCCGCTGCCGCGCTCAAGACTGCCCCGCCGACCAGGCCGCGATGAGTACCAGCCCAGACCTGGAGGCTGCGCGTCCTGGCGCGCTCGTCAAAGTCGCCATGCGCGCCATAGCTGCCCGGCGCTGGCTCCCAGAGATTATCCGGGCGGTTGGCAGGTACTTCGCCATCATACTGCTGGCTGTCGTAGCCGGTTCTGGCGAGATACCAATCGCCCAGCCAGGGGGCCAGCTTATTGCCGCCGATCACTACAGTGGTAGACATGCCCACATCCATCCGGCGCCGCTTGTGGTGCGCGGCCCAATAAACGGCCTGCGCCGCCACCTCTGGCTGATAGATGGGCGGGACTGGCTGCGGTTTGCGCGGCATGCGCGTCTTGACCCAATCAAACTGCGGGGTGTTCATCGCGGGCATCTGCACCATCGTGACGCTGACATGGCTCTTGTCGTGCAGCAGTTCAGCAAAGAGGGAATCGGCAAAGCCCTCGATGGCATGCTTCGCCCCGCAGTAGGCAGACTGCAATGGGATGCCGCGATAGGCCAGCGCCGAGCCGATGAGGACGATCTTGCCGCGATCTCGCGGCTGCATGCGCTTGAGCGCCGCCAACGTTCCATATACCTGGCCCAGATAGCAGACTTCGGTGACACGGCGATACTCTTCCGGCAGCATCTCTTTGACCGGCGACATCACGCCGACCATCGCGTTGTTGATCCAGATGTCGATGGGGCCAAAGGCGCGCTCGACAGCTTCTGCCGCGCGCTCGACCTGCTGGTAATCGGCAACGTCGGTTGGCAGCGCCACCGCCTGGCCGCCCAGACGCTCCACCTCGCGCTGTGTTTCTTCCAGGCGCTGGCGTCCACGCGCCAGCAACCCGATCTTCGCGCCATGCCTGGCAAATTCCTGGACAATCGCGCGCCCCAGTCCTGCCGACGCGCCGGTCACGACCACCACTTCAGAACTCGTTCTGTTGTTCACCTGGAGAGCTTCTTTCTTCTCTTCTGGCTTGCACTATGACACGCTGCTCTGAGGGGGATTGTCCTTGCATATCTAGCGCCAGGGTGAAACTGTCGAGCAGAGGGCTATCGTGCCCATCGTGCCCAGCATGCCAGGGGTATACTATTGGTGGGGGTTGAGTATAACCGTTCCGAGGGGTCGCAGTGGTGGCCTCGCCGCGTGGAGGCCCTCGGAGCAGATGAGAAGCGGCGCGACGCGAAAAGAGGACAGGATATGGTCACATTGCAGGGGGCAAAATGTCAGCCTCTAACTGGGCACGCAGGTGGCTCAGCCGATCTCGCCCTGAAGGGTTCGCCAGCCAGAGCCGCCAGGGGGTCTCGATGGTACAATGACGCCTTAGCCCTATAGCCAGTTTGGCTGGGTGTAGGGTCATGGCGCGTCGGTGTGTAGTACATCGACCTCGCCAGCCGTTCTTCAATTACTGTGTTTGAACTTCGCACACTCCATAAGGAGAAAATCCGCGCTCATTCCAGCGCTTGCAAGGATTGTATCAGGTCGGCAGGTGCTTACCAAGGGTTGGTGGTGCTTTTGGGTATGGCGCGCCACTCCCGTCTGGGATGAGCAAGCCAGGTGGTACAATAGAGGGTGAGAAAACGAGGTGAGACGATGGCGCAGCAAACATTGATGTTGAATATCCCCGATGATCTCTATAGGCAACTGAAGCGGCGCGCAGAAGAATCCCATCTGACGATTGAGGCGGAATTGCTTCGCCTGCTGGCAACGACGCTGGCGATAAACCCGCCCGATGAGCGTACCCATCCTGGCGAAAAGCGCCACGCGCTGGATATTCTCGCGGAGTTGCCTGGGCATCTGGCCTTCCAGACGGCAGAGGATGTTGATCGCTACGTCCGAAACGATGCCCCGTTTCGTCGCGTGCCGGGCCTCCCAGTGCTGCTGCTGAGCGAAAGTCTGCCCACTGAAGATCATGGATGAATCCGGCTTGCAACACCTCCTCCCCTCCCCCGCCAATTTTCTCCGCTGCTTTGCTTAACCCCTTGACAAATACGAACATTTGTTCTAAGATTGCAAGTGAGCGTTCGAGGTATCGTCCTCAGAACGCTTATCACCTCCACACAGCACGGGGTTGCAACAGCCCACGAGAGATTGCGGGCTGCCCCCGTGCCCCTCTTGTTGCGCGCCGCCCTGGTGGGCATCCCTGATTTCAGCGCCAGGAGGCCAGCGCTTATCCTGGCGAGCAGATACGCTGGCCTTCGAGTGCATTGTGTCTATCACAGGAAAGGAACAGAGTCCGTATGCGCGTTCAACACATCGGAGACTACTATACGCTGCAAGGCGCAGCAGAGGCGCTGGGAATCACCTATTGGCAGGTCTGGCGGGCAGTGCATCAACGGCAGATTCCCACGCTGGTGTTGGGCCAGACCACGTTGGTAAGGCTGGAGGATTTGCGGGGGCTGGGTATACCCATCTCCACCCCTGGTCGACATCTTGCCGACGAAACACGCCCTAGCATTTGACGCCGCTGACACACTAATTGACCCCCTCTGTGGCCTATTTCTTGCAATAGCGGCGGAGGTCTTCACAGAGCGACTGGCGCCCTTCGTAAGACTGCTTTTACCCATCAAGTCAACTTCGCGCTGCTCCCTACCCCTTTTCAGAAGAAAAACGAAATCGAGAAGCGAACATCAAACGGGCACTACAACGATGACGAGGCTCTATGCCAGCATGCCATCGCACAAACGCTCTTGCTCTATAGTTTTATCTAGAAGGAACAGGGAAAAGTAAATACTCTATTGGCTGATGGTACATTCATTTCTACAGGCAGTAAACCTGGCAATCATTAAAAAGGAGGATCGGAAGAACCTATGCAACAGCTATACTCTTCTCAAGAGGACAGAGCCTCTTCTCACATTGAGCCGACTGTTAAGCAGCCCTCTGCTGATGCCAGCAGAGATGTTTTGGCTGGCTATCTTGCCTGGCTGGCTGCCGACGCCAGACACAACCAGGTTGCCAATGCCCCTGAGCGCCTTGCCAAATACCGCACGGCGGCCTCCCGCCCCGTCACGGCCCACGGCCAGCCAGCCTCCCCCTTCGCCCCCTTCCGCCACCAGCACTCTGCCCTCCAGACCCTCACCCCTGGACAGGCGCTCACCCTGCTGGCCCTCTTGCTGGCCCTCCTCGCCGGCGGCCTCCTCTGGCGGGCCACCATGGCAGTAGCCCTCCTGGCGCTCCTCACCCTCTTCTACCTCGGCGACCTCCTCCTCCACCTCTCCCTCGCCCTGCGCACCCTCGCCCACCCTGCCGATGAGCCGCCTGCCGATGCCGTTGTGCCCCTCCTGGCCCCCGCCGCCTGGCCCCGCTATACCATCCTCTGCCCCCTCTACCACGAAGCGCCCATCCTGCCCCAGTTCGCCCAGGCGATGACCGCTCTGGACTACCCCGCCGACCACCTGGAAATCCTCCTCCTAACCGAGCCAGACGATGCCCCCACCCAGGCCGCCATCCGTGCCCTCCACCTGCCCCCCCACTTTCACCTCCTCACCGTCCCCCCAGGCTCCCCCC
>Ga0209062_1000866_pt1 | contig 68895 bp, 55 predicted proteins | sample Coa_R2_2_FD_187158 | JGI IMG/M metagenome (GOLD analysis project Ga0209062, IMG submission 187158) | Surface soil microbial communities from Centralia Pennsylvania, which are recovering from an underground coalmine fire - Coalmine... | ecosystem: Environmental > Terrestrial > Soil > Unclassified... | reverse complement strand
GATGTGCTCCACCACCCGCGCGGCGTTGCTGACCGGGCGCAACCATCATTCGGTCGGCGTCGGCTGTCTCGCCAATTTCGATTCCGGCTATCCGGGCTATCGCGGCAAGATCGCGCGCGAGGCGGGCACGCTCGCGGAGATGCTGCGCGAGCACGGCTACCGCAACTACATGATCGGCAAGTGGCATGTCACGCCGCTGACCGAGAGCGGCGCGACCGGGCCGTTCGACGGCTGGCCGTTGGGGCGCGGCTTCGACCGCTTCTACGGCTTCCTCGATGCCGAGACCGACCAATACGCACCGGAGCTCGTCGCCGACAACACGCATATCGATCCGCCGGGGACCTATGCGGGCGGCTATCATCTCACGGCCGACCTGATCGACCAGGCCATCCGTTTCATCAGCGACCACATCGCCGATCGGCCCGACCTGCCGTGGCTGACCTGGGTGGCGTTCGGCGCCTGCCATGCGCCGCATCAGGCGCCCCAGGACATCATCAAGGGCTATGACGCGCTGTTCGAGCACGGCTGGGACGTGGAGCGCGACCAGCGCCTGGCACGGCAGAAGGCGATGGGACTGGTGCCGGCCGACACCAGGCTGCCGGCGCGCAATGACGGCGTCAAAGCCTGGGAGGCGCATTCCGCGGACGAGCAGCGCGTCTTTACCCGCCTGCAATCGGCGTTTGCCGGCATGCTCGACCATGCCGATCGGCATCTCGCACGCCTGATCGCCTTCCTCGAGACAGCGGGCGTGCGCGACGACACGTTGATCATCGTGATGTCCGACAATGGCGCGAGCCAGGAGGGCGGGCCGCTCGGCTTCATCAACGCGATGGGGCCGTACAATTTCCGCCCCGAGCCGATCGCCGAAAAGCTGCGCCGGCTCGATGATATCGGCGGGCCCGACACGCACTCCAATTTCCCCCATGGCTGGGCGATGGCGTCGAATACGCCATTGCGGCGCTACAAGCAGAACACCCATGGCGGCGGCATTCGCGATCCCTTCGTCATGAGCTGGCCCAAGGGCATCGCCGCGCGCGGCGAACTGCGGCATCAGTTCGTGCATGCCTGCGACCTCGTGCCGACGCTGCTCGACGTCATCGGAATCACAGCGCCCGCGACGCTTGCGGGCGTTTCGCAAATGCCCATGGAGGGCGTGAGCTTCGCCCGCTCGATTGCGGACGCCGCCGCGCCGGCAAAGGCGGCGTCGCAATATTTCGAGATGTTCGGCCATCGCGGGCTCTGGCATCAGGGCTGGAAGGCGGTCGCCTATCATCCGCCGGGCACGCCGTTCGAGAACGACAAATGGGAGCTGTTTCACCTTGACCGGGACTTCTCCGAAGTTGACGACCTCTCGGCGAAGGAGCCCGAGCGGCTCGTCGAGATGATCAAGCTATGGTGGAGCGAGGCGGAGAAGCACCACGTGCTGCCGCTCGACGACCGGTTCGGGCCGCGCTTTGCCGAGAACGCCGCGCGCTTCCATGGCGCGCGTCACCATTTCACCTTCCACGCCGGCATGGGCCACGTGCCGACCGACGTCGCGCCGGATGTGCGCAGCCGCAGCTACACCATCGAGGCGCATGTCGAGATCGATGCGGCGGGAGCGGAGGGCGTGCTGATCGCCCATGGCGATGCCACCTCGGGCTACAGTTTCTACATCAAGGACGGCCATCTGGTGCACGATCTCAACATCGGCGGCGGCCATGAGACCGTCAGATCCGACCGCAAGGTCGCGTCGGGCGCGCGTCGGCTCGGCCTTCGCGTCGAGCGGCTGGTCCGCCAGACCGAGCCCGCCAAGGGCGCGCGCACCGGCGAGAGCGAATACACGCTTTTGATCGACGGCGAGCCGGCGGGCTCGCTGAAGACGCAAGCGGCCTTCCACAATCTGATCTCGTGGTCGGGGCTCGATATCGGCCGCGACCGCGGCAGCCCGGTGTCGCATTACACCGCGCCGTTCGCGTTCACCGGGCGGCTGTTGAAGGTGACGGTGGCGATGGACAACGACCAGAAGCTCGACGGCACCGGCGTGGGGAATGCGCAGATGGCGCGGCAGTAAGGATGGTCGATGTGACCTTACTCCGCGGCCTCCTTGACCGCGCCGCGCTCGTCGCCTTCACCCTCGCCCTCGACGTCGGAGCGGCCCCAGTTGGAGAAGGCATTGGTGAGCTTGTCGAGATAGAGATAGATCACAGGCGTCGTGAACAGCGTCAGCGCCTGGCTGACGATGAGGCCGCCGACCATCGCATAGCCGAGCGGCTGGCGGATCTCCGAGCCGGTGCCGGTGCCGAGCATCAAGGGCACGCCACCCAGCATGGCCGCCATCGTCGTCATCATGATCGGGCGGAAGCGCAGCAGCGCCGCCTGCCGGATCGACTGCTCGGGGGTCATGTGCTGGTCGCGCTCGGCGGCGATCGCGAAGTCGACCATCATGATGCCGTTCTTCTTCACGATGCCGATCAGCAGGATCACGCCGATCAGCGCGATTAGGCTGAAATCGTAGCCGAACGCCATCAGGATCGCGAGCGCGCCGACGCCGGCCGACGGCAGGGTGGAGAGAATCGTGATCGGGTGGATGTAGCTCTCATAGAGGATGCCGAGGATCAGATAGACCACGACCAGCGCCGCCAGGATCAACAGCGGCACGGTGCCGAGCGATTGCTGGAACGCCTGCGCGGTGCCCTGGAAGCTCGAATTGAGCGTCGGCGGCGCACCGAGATCGGTCATCGCCTTCTGCACGGCTTCCGTCGCCTGGCCCAGCGCCACGCCCTGGGCAAGGTTGAAGCTGATGGTGATCGCCGGGAACTGGCCCTGGTGACTGATCGAGAGCGGCCGTACCGGACTGGAGGTCCAGGTGGCGAAGGTCGACAGCGGCACCTCGTCGCCGGTCAGCGGCGACTTGACATAGATCTTCTCCAGCGAATCGATCTTGCCCTGCAGCTCGGGCAGGATCTCCAGGATCACGTGATAGCTGTTGAGCTGGGTGAAATACTGCGTGACCTGGCGCTGGCCGAAGGCGTCGTACAGCGTGTCGTCGATCAGCTGCGGATAGATGCCGTAGCGCGAGGCGGTGTCGCGGTTGATCTTGAGCTGAAGCGTGGTGCCGTTGGTCTGCTGGTCGGTGGCGACGTCGCGCAGCTCCGGCAGGGTCTGCATCTTGCCGAGAATCTTCGGCGCCCACTCGTTGAGCTCGTCGAGATTGGCGTCCTGCAATGTGAATTCGAACTGGGTGCGGGTCGGGCGGCCGCCGAGGCGGACGTCCTGCGCCGCCTGCATGTAGAGGCGGGCGCCTTCCACCTTGGCAAGCTTGGGCCGCAGCCGCGCGATCACCTGCTGGGCGGACGCATCGCGCTCGGACAGCGGCTTCAGCGTGATGAAGAGATTGCCGTTGTTGCCGGCGCGGCCGCTGCCGCCGATCGCCATGGCGACGCTGGCGACCGCCGGATCCTGCTGCACGATCTTGCCCAGGATTTCCTGCTGCCGCTTCATGTCCTCGAAGGAAATGTCCTGAGAGGCCTCGGAGGTCGCGGTGATCAGGCCGTTGTCCTGTTGCGGGAAGAAGCCCTTGGGAATGATGACGAACAGGTAGACCGACAGGGCGAGGGTCGCGAAGAAGATCAAGAGCGTGGTCCGCCGCCAACGCAGCGCGAGGTCGAGGCCGCGTTCATAGCCATGCAGCATGGCGTCGAAGGCGGATTCGCTCCACTGATAGAAGCGGCCATGCTGGACTTCGCCATGCGCGCGCAGGAAGCGCGAGGCCATCATCGGCGTCAGCGTCAGCGACACCACCATGGACACGAAGATGGTCATCGCCAGCACGACCGCAAATTCGCGGAACAGGCGGCCGATGATGCCGCCCATCAAGAGCAGCGGGATCAGCACCGCGACCAGCGACACGCTGATCGAGACGATGGTGAAGCCGATCTCGCCCGAGCCCCGGTAGGCGGCGGCGAGCGGATTTTCGCCTTCCTCGATGTAGCGGGAGATGTTCTCCAGCATCACGATGGCGTCGTCGACCACGAAGCCGACGGCGATCGTCAGCGCCATCAGAGAGAGGTTGTCCAGCGTGTAGCCGAACACCCACATCAGCGAGCAGGCGCCCAGCAGCGCAAGCGGCACCGTGATCGCCGGAATGACCGTCGCCCAGAAGCTGCGCAGGAAGATGAAGATCACCATCACGACCAGGGCGACGGTGAGCAGCAGGGTGAACTGCACGTCCTCGACCGCTGCGCGGATGGTCTGGGTGCGGTCGCTGATCACCTCGATCTTGATCGCGGGGGGGATCGCGGCGACCAGCCGCGGCAATGTCGCCTTGATTTTGTCGACGGTGTCGATGACGTTGGCACCGGGCTGCTTGAAGACGACGAGGAACACGCCGCGCTTGCCGTTGGCCCAGGCCGCCTGCTTGGCGTCTTCCGGCCCCGTGACGGCCTGTCCGATGTCGCGGATGCGCAAGGGACCGCCGTTGCGGTAGGCGATGATGACGTCGTTCCAGTCCTTGGAATCCAGGAGCTGGTCGTTGGCGTAGATGGTGTAGGCGCGCTTGTCGCCGTCGATGTTGCCCTTGGGGCTGTCGACGGTGGTCAGCGTGATCTGGTTGCGGACGTCCTCCAGCGAAAGGCCCTTGGCGACGAGCTTGGCCGGGTCGACCTGGACGCGGATCGAGGGCTTCTGCTGGCCGCCGATGATGACCTGCGCGACGCCCGAGATCTGGCTGATCTGTTGCGCGAGCTGGGCGTCGACGGCGTCGCTGACGGTCGTCAGCGGCAGGGTGTCGGAGGTCGCGGACAGCAACAGGATCGGCGAGTCCGCCGGGTTGACCTTGCGGTAGGTCGGCGGCGAGGGCAGGGTTTTCGGCAGCTGGCCGCTGGCGGCATTGATGGCGCCCTGAACGTCATTGGCGGCGCCGTCGATGTTGCGGTTGAGATCGAACTGGATGGTGACGGCCGCCGTGCCGAGATAGCTGGTCGAGGTCATCTGGGCGATGCCGGGGATCTGCGCGAACTGCCGCTCCAGCGGCTGCGCGACCGAGGTCGCCATGGTCTCGGGACTGGCGCCCGGCAGGGTCGCCGTGATCTGGATGGTCGGGAAGTCGACCTGCGGCAGCGGCGCGACCGGCAACAGCGGATATGCGACGAGGCCGACAAACAGGATACCAGCCATCAGCAGCGAGGTGCCGATGGGGTAGCGAATGAAAGGTGCCGAAATCCCCTTGCCGCTGCCGCCGCTCATTCCTGCCGGACCTTGCCTTGTGCCGCATCTGCCACCGCGGTGCTGACGATCGTCCCCGGCTCAACCTTGAACTGGCCGCCGGTGATGGCCACGTCGCCCGGCGTTAGTCCCTCGTCAACCACCGAGCGCCCGTCGATGGAGTAGCTGACCTTGACTTTGTGCATGACGGCCTTGTTGTCCGGGCCTACGGTATAAGCGTAGAGGCCGTTGGTCGAATGCTGGATCGCTTCGTCCGGGGCCACCGTGGCGTCCTTCAAGGTCTTGACCAGAAGCCGCGTCGAGACCGACTGGCCCGGCCACAACGCGTGGTTCTTGTTGTCGAACACCGCCTTCAGCCGAATAGTCCCGCTGGTCGTATCAACCTGATTGTTGATCACCGCGAGCTTGCCTTCGGCCAGCACTTTCTTGCCGTCGGTGGTGATGGCGATCACCTTCAGCGGGCTGACCGCCTGGGCCTCGCTGATGTAGGGAAGCTGGTCTTCGGGCGCGGTGAAAATGACGGTGATCGGCTCGACCTGGGCGATGCTCACGATTCCGGTCTGGGTCGCGGCATTGACGATATTGCCGATGTCGACCTGCCGCAGCCCGACCACGCCCGAGATCGGCGCCTTCACCTGGGTGTAATCGAGCTGGGTCTTGGCGTTGAAGATGGCGGCGTCGTCCGAGGCGATCTGGGCCGTCAGCTGAGCAACGGTCGAATGCTGGGTGTCGAGCTGCTGGCGCGTCGCGAATTCGCCGAGCTTGGTGTAGCGCTGCAGGTCCAGATTGGCGTTGGCGAGATTGGCCTCGTCCTGCTGCTTCTTCGCGACCGCCTGATCGTATGTCGCCTGATAGGGCCGCGGATCGATTTCGGCGAGGAGATCACCCTCCTTGACCATCTGGCCTTCCGTGAAGGCGATCTTGTCGATCTGGCCATCCACACGGGTCCGAACCTGGACGGTATTGAAGCCCTGAACGGTGCCGAGCCCGGTCAGGTAGACCGGGAAATCCGTCTTGTCGACCTTTGCGGTGTTGACGGGAACGGCGGGGCGTCGCGCGGCTGCCGCCTGCTGCGCGGCCTTGGCGGCCTCAGCGGCCTGATACTTTTGCCAGCCGTAATAGCCCGCCCCGCCGAGCGCCACGAGCACCACAACCGACCAGATCGTCCGGGATTTTTTCATGTCGGCTCATACGCTGAAGGAATAGGAATAATGGGTCTTTAAAACCGTTCCCAGCTTAACCAGATATAATATGCGTGCACTTTATGTGTAAACACACTATGGCTTGATAATCCTAAACAATCGGCAATCTTGGGAACGTCCGAGTTCTATGTCGCTGGACCTGAAACGGCAGCTCGTCGCTCAACTTGTGGAGAGTTCGCGGCTGCTGCGCAACTATATCGATCATCGCGCGAAGGAGAAGGGGACCACGCGCGCGCAATGGATCGTGCTGTTTCGGCTGCGGCAGCAGGAGGGACTCTCCCAGGTCGACCTCGCCGACGTGCTCGAGCTGCAGCCGATCTCGCTGGTGCGGCTGCTCGACCGGCTCGTCGAGCACGGTCTGCTCGAGCGGCGTCACGACCCCAAGGACCGGCGCGCCAACCGCCTGTTCCTGACCGCGCGCGGCAGGGAGCTCGTCGACAGTCTCGACTCCTTGCGCGACGCCATCGCCACCGACGTGCTGGCGGATGTTCCGGACGAGGCAATCGAAACCAGCCTGACCGCGCTGCGCGACATCAAGGAGCGCATCAAGGCGCTGTCCGATTCGTCCGGCCACGTCGCGGCGAAGTAGCGCGGGCGAGCCCGCGGCTTGCGACCTCGAGCGCGTCACGCGCTTCGCTGGCGTCAATTTAGAACGAATTGAAACGCGCCTTGCTCCCATTGTCACGCGGCAGCATGTCGGTCATATCGCCCGACGACGTGTGCTGCGGGGCGGAGCAATGGACGAGCTGAACGGAAAGATGATCGCGTGTCAGATCCTGGTCGCGGGCCTGATCGCGCGCGTCGCCAACGATTCGCGGGATCCCTTGCGCTTCCTCACCGACTTCCGCGACGAGATCAAAGCCGTGGTGAAGGGCGTCAACATCGCAGGCACGCAGAATGCCGATCGCGTGCGGCTGATTGCGCAGCAGACCGTCGACGAGTTGTTCGCGCTGATGAAGCCGCCGAGCAGCGATTTGAGCGAATGACTTGCGCGAACAGCGCGGCGAATACGGCTTTTCAGCGCTGTCCTTAGAACGCTTACAAAGTTTTTCTTAGAACGCTTCAAAGCAAGAAATTAGAATCGTTTTGATCTGGACATATTCAAGCGTTTGATCGTCCTGATCGCGTTGACCATGAAATTTCCGCTCGATACCAAGCGTTCAGCGCGCATCGTTGGTGTGCGTATGAACTCAAACTTTGGAAGCAAGACTTCCTCGAAACTTGGGGCGCGTGGAATATGGGGCAGGTGGTCACACCGCGATCGTTGCGTTCGTTTGCCGCGGTCAATTTGGGTGCTGAAGGGTTTGACAACAATTCGGGCAGGACGGTCACGGCGGTCGCCGGCCTGATCGCGGTGGCTTCGGTCTTACCGGCGGAAGCGCAGCAATCCAATCTCCCACCGGTGACGGTCGATGCGCCGGTCGCGCGTCCGCGTCCCGCGGCGACAAAACCATCGCCGGAGCAGATTCGCGCCCGCAATGCGCTCCGCCGCGCCGCGCGCGAAAAACAGCAGCAGGCCGCAGCGGTGCCGTTTCCCAATGCCGGCGGCTTGTCGGCGGACCGCAACCCCTATGCCGATGCAGCCGCGCCTTACAAGGTCGATCATCTGCAGGCATCCGGCAAATTCCCCGAGCCGCTGCTCAATACACCGAAGACGGTCACGGTGCTCAGCAAGGAGGTGCTGGAGGACAAGAACGCCACAACGCTCAAGCAGGCGGTACTGAGCACGGCCGGCGTGACGCTCGGCACAGGTGAGGGCGGCAATGCCTTCGGCGACCGCTTCTTCATCCGCGGCTTCGATGCGCGCAACGACATCTTCATCGATGGCGTTCGCGACTCCGGTGTCAGCGTCCGCGAGAATTTCTTCACCGAGCAGGTCGAAATCCTGCGCGGCCCCGGTTCGTCCTTCGCCGGCCGCGGCACCACGGGGGGCGCGATCAACATCGTGACCAAGCAGGCCACGACGGAGAAGAGCTTCTACAACATGGATACGACGTTTGGCACCGACCGGACCAAGCGTGTCACGCTCGACGTCAACCAGGTCATCAGCCCGACCTTGGCCATTCGCGCGGGCGGCTTGTTCCAGGACGCGGGTGTCGCCGGTCGCAGCTATGTGAGCGACGACCGTGGCGGCGGTTTCGTGGCTGCCACCTGGAAGCCGGTCGACGCGGTCAAGGTCACGGCCGACTATGTCCATACCGATATCCACGGCCTGCCGGATTTCGGCGTGCCGTATTACCGGCCGAGCACAGCCTCGACGGCGGGCGGTCCGTTCCCGGATTACGGCGCCAACCGCAACAACTACTACGGCTTCGTGAACCGCGACTTCTACGAGGTTCACCAGGATCTCGGCACTGTAAACACGGAAGTGCAGATCACGCCGGACCTCACCGTCAGCGACAAGGTGAGAGCGTCGCGCTCGACCTTGAACTATATCGGCACGATCGCGGAGTCGGCTGTCCTGACCAATCCGCTGTCCGCTTCGACCATCAGCGCGAATCCGCAGAGCCGGTACCAGCCGACCGAGGTCGTCGCCAACCAGACGGAGGCGACCTACAAGTTCAACACGGACGCCTGGCGCCACACGATGCTGGGAGGCGTCGAAATCTCGCGAGAAACGTCCAGCATCGACAAATATACCGGCCTAAGCTCGGAAGCGCTGCCCGGTGGCACGACTACAGGCTCGGTCACCGGCGTCAGTGTGTTCAATCCGCAGGACACTTTCGCGGCCTTCTCGGGAACGCCAACGCTGACGGGGCTTCCGACCAAGATCGGCATCGACACCAAGAGCCTCTACCTGCTCGATAGCGCCAATTACAATGACCAGGTCATCCTCAACGGCGGTATCCGGTACGACGACTACAAGATCACGACGTCCGGCTTCGGCACCGTGAACGGCGTCGCGAATGTTTTCGGCGCGCAGGCGGCCGAGTTCGGGCTGCCCAACTTCAATCTCGGCCTCACGCTCAAGCCGTTGCCGATCACGAGCGTCTATGTCTCCTATGCGACGTCGTCAGATCCGGTCGGGGCGGAATTCGACGGGACCAGTTCGGCCTATGGCGGCCTGGCGCCTGTCCTCAACGGGAGCAGCAACCAGATCTTCGGGCCGGAGAAGAACAAGGCCATCGAACTCGGTAACAAATGGGAGCTGTTCGACCGGCATCTCTTGGTGAGTGGCGCGCTGTTCGAGACCGAAAAGGAAAACGCGCGGGAAGCGCGGAACATCACGGCAGCGACCGCGACCGCGAGTTGTCCCTACCCCGCTGGCACGACGGGCACGGTGTCATGCATCAGCGCGGGCGCTTCCTATGTGATCCGGGGCATCGATCTCGAGGTTGGCGGCAAGATCACCGACAAATGGAGCGTGTTCGGCGGGCTCGTCTTGATGCATTCAGAGGTGACGAAGTCGCTGGTGCCGCCGGCCAACACTGCGCTCTACACAACCAATGTCGGGCTGCCGCTCGCCAACGTCGCGCATCAGTCCTTCAGCATGCTTTCCAAATATCAGCTCAACGACACCTGGGAGCTCGGCGGGCAGGCGGTATATCGGTCCAAGATCTATGGCGGCACCTTGCTCGCTGCGAACCAGGGCACGTCGCTGCCGAGCTACTGGCGCTTCGATGCCTTTGCGGAAGCCAAGATCGACCAGCACTGGAAGGTGAAGCTGTTCGTCAACAATATCTTCAACAAGCTCTATTACGACGCGTTCTACCAGAGCTCGGCGCCGTTCACGCTGGAGGCGCCGGGGCGTGCCGCCTATCTCGTGCTGTCGGCGAGGTACTGACGCCGATGCTGATCTCTATCCCCAACGTCCTGAGCAAGCATGATGTGGCGGAGTTCCGCCACATCATGGATGCCTCGGAATGGGAGGACGGTCGCTCGACCGCCGGTGCGCAATCGGCGCTGGTCAAGCGTAACGAGCAGTTGCCGCCGGACAGCGAGGTCGCGCGCAGGCTCGGCAACCGCATCATCTCGGCGCTGACGGCAAGCCCGCGCTTTCTTGCGGCCGCCGTGCCGCAGCAGATCTTCCCGCCGCTGTTCAACCGTTACACGGCAGCGGACGGGCATCATTTCGGCATCCATGTCGACAACGCCGTGCGCGGCGACCGCCTCACGGGCCTGCGCATTCGCACCGACCTGTCGATGACATTGTTCCTGTCGGAGCCGGAGGATTATGACGGCGGCGAGCTCGTGGTCGAGGACTTCTACGGCTCGCACGAGGTCAAGCTGCCGGCCGGCGATGCCGTGCTCTATCCGGCGTCCAGCCTGCACATGGTGACCCCGGTGACTCGCGGGGCGCGGGTCGCCTCCTTCTTCTGGATGCAGAGCATGATCCGCGACGCCCATGCGCGCAGCATGATCTTCGACCTCGATACCGCGATCCAGGCCTTGAGCGAGCGGCTCGGACGCGACGATCCGGAGACGGTGAAGCTCACCGGCATCTATCACAACCTGATCCGCTACTGGGCCGAAGTTTAGATTCGCTCTCAATTGCGCGCGGCGACCTTGCAGCGCGCGACGCAAGCGGCATAAGCACAGCTCGCGTCCGAGCCGGAGATATGTGCGGCAATGTTTAGAACACTTCTTAAATGTCTCGCCGTACTTGCAATCCTGGTCGCCGTTCCACTCGCATATGCGCAACAAGGTCAGCCCTCGCAGTTGCCGTCGAGTTCACCTGCCGCCGGGCCCGCTGCGCCTGCGCCTGCAACCTCTGCCGCTGTGCCGGTCGATGCAGGCGGCTCGCACGAGCTGAAGTCGCAGCCGGTCGTGCCGCATGAGCTGTCGCCTTGGTCCATGTTCCTGTCGGCCGACATCCTGGTGAAGATCGTGATGAGCGGGCTCGCCCTTGCCTCGTTTGCGACCTGGACCATCCTGATCGCCAAGACCGTCGAGCTGTCGGTCATCAGACGCAAGCTCTGCGCCGCGCTGGCGGGGATCGGCAATGTCAGATCGCTCGCAGAGGCGCGGCTTGCGCTTGGCGCCGACAAGGGCGTGCTGCCCTCGCTGCTCGACGCAGCGACGCATGAGGTGCGGCTGTCGGCGGGGATCGCCAGCGACAGCGGTATCAAGGAGCGCGCTGCGTCGCGCTTTGCGGAGATTGCGCGCGCGGAAGGGCGCCGCATCCGCGTCGGCATGGGGCTGCTCGCGACGATCGGCTCGACCTCGCCCTTCGTCGGCCTGTTCGGCACGGTCTGGGGCATCATGAACAGCTTCATCGGCATCTCGAAGGCGCAGACGACGAACCTCGCCGTGGTCGCGCCTGGCATTGCGGAAGCGCTGCTGGCCACCGCAATCGGCCTTGCCGCCGCGATCCCAGCCGTCATCATCTACAATCACTTCGCGCGTGCGACCAAGACCTATCTCGAGCTGGTGGCGCGCGCCTCGGGGGCCGCCGCGCGGCTGCTGTCGCGTGATCTCGACCGCGGCAGCGCCGGCGTGATGGCGCGGGCAGCGGAGTAGGCGGTCATGGGTGCTTCGATCGCGGAAGGCGGCCTCGACGACGACGAGGAATTCGCCGAGGCCCACGAGATCAACGTCACGCCGTTCATCGACGTGATGCTGGTCCTGCTCATCATTTTCATGGTGGCGGCGCCCCTCTCGACGGTCGACCTGCCGATCGACCTGCCGTCCTCGACCGCAAGCCCGGAGAAGAAGCCGGACAAGCCGACCTATGTGAGCATCAAGCCCGATTTGTCGCTTTTCATTGGCGAGACGCCGGTCAAGCGCTCGGATCTCGTGCACACGCTGGATGGCACCGACGGCGCCGCCAAGGATCGTTTCATCTTCATCCGCGCCGACCGCGCTGTGCCCTATGGCGAGATGATGGACGTGCTGGAGATCCTGCGCGCCGGCGGCTTCACCAGGATCAAGCTGGTGGCGCTTGAGGGCGTTCCGGATCCGGCAAAGCCTTGAGACGAGCGGGGTGATGTCGGGATGACAGACCTCGAGGGAGCGCGCACGACATCGCGACGGCTGTGGGTCGTCGCAGCGGTGAGCGCTGTCGCGCTGCATCTCGGGGGCGCTGCGCTGGCGCTTGCCCATCTCAGGGCCGACGAGGCCTCGGACGATCTCGGCGCGCCGGCCATCGAGGTCGGCCTGGAGCTGAGCTCACCCAAGCGGGATCCATCGGATTTGCCGCCCGGACCGGATTCCGACGCGTCGGTGGCTTCGCCCGCCATTCCCCAGCAGAAGGCGGAGACCAAGGAAACCGACCTGCCGAAGGATATCCCGACCGAGACGGAGAATCCCGATCGCGTGGTGACGCCTAATGACGTGAAGAAACCTGTCGAGGACGAGGCCAAGGTAGCGGCGGTGCAGACCGCGGCCTCGCAGCAATCCGCAGCGGCGGAGGCGACCGCGGCCCCGAGCTCGGAGAACATTCCGCAAGGCGAGCGCTCGGTCGCGCCGGCGCAGGGCATCGGCGAAAGCCTCGCGCGTGTCAAAGTGCAGTGGCAGAAGGAGCTTGTCGCGCATTTCGACCGCCACAAGCGCTACCCGGCCGATCGCGCGCAGAAGAACGCCGAGATCACGGTGAGCTTCGTGCTGGACCGGCTGGGGCACGTGCTCAGCGTCAACATCGTCAAGAGTTCCGGCGATCCCGCCTTCGACGAGGCGGCACTTTCGATGGTCCGCCGCTCCGATCCGGTGCCGCAGCCACCGCCGGCCGTCGCCGACGAGGGGCTTACCTTCACGTTACCGGTGATCTTCCGCGTCAAGGGCAAGGGGTGACCGCGCAGCCGCCCGGTCCATCAGGCATCACCGCCCAAAATAATACCTGACCCCGACATAGACGATGACGAGACAGGTGAAGATCAGGGCGACCGGCAGCTGCGGTCTCTGGCCTTGCCCGCCGAAGCCGAACGTCGGCCGCAGCGACTTGAAGGGTGTTTTGGACCGCGCGGCCGGCCGGCGGAAGGCGGTGACGTTGTCGGTCACGGGCTCGGTCGGGGTGGAACGGACTTCGGGCGGCGCGCCGACCCCGCCCATTTCCTTGTAATAGGCGCCATACATCAGGCGGATGGTCGCCTCGCTCGCATCCGCCTCGTTCATCTCCTTGAGCAGGTCCTTGTAGCTTGCGAGGAACTTCTGGGCGTTGGCGGGCAGCGACGAGGCGCCATTGAGTTTCGCGATCATCTTCCAGGTCGCGAAATCGGCGCGGGCCCTGGTGTCGGCACGTCGCGCGATCATCATATCTGCAGCTTTGACCAAGGCGCCCTCGGTTTTCTCTCGCCAGTCCTTATGATGGGCCGGTTATCGACGGATGGCTACGCGTTACCGATGGGCCACGCTGTCACAAATACGCATGACGGCCGGGTTACGCGTTACCGGTTAAAACAAGAATGAAACGGATCATAAAGCCTGTCACCGTCCTCAGCCCAGCCGAAATAACATCAAGATTGAGACCGAACTGCGAACCCGCAAGCGGCAGCAGGATCAAAATTCCGATCAGAATCAGCATGCCGAACGGCTCCAATCGGGACAGCGGCACCGCCAGCGCCCGCGGCAACAACCCGACCGCCACCCGCCCGCCATCCAGGGGCGGGATCGGCATCATGTTGAAAACCGCGAGCACGACATTGATCAGAATCATGTTGCTGAGATTGTCGGCAACCCATTGCGAGCCGTTCGCTGGTATGAAGTCGACCAGGTGGAACGAAAGCGCCGCGGCGAGCGCCAGCAGGATGTTGGTGACGGGCCCGGCCAGCGCCACCAGCACCATGCCGAGCCTGGGCTCGCGCAGCTGGCGGAAATTCACGGGAACCGGCCTGGCATAGCCGAACAGGAACGGCGCGTGCGACAGCAGCAACAGCGCCGGCAGCATCAGGGTGCCGAAGGGATCGATATGGCGCAGCGGGTTGAAGCTGACGCGCCCGAGCTTGTAAGCGGTGTCATCGCCCAGCACGTGTGCCACGAAGCCGTGGGCCGCCTCGTGAAAGGTGATGGCGATGACGAGCGGCAGGATCCAGATCGAGAGGCCGTAGGGGGTGACGTTCAAGGGGCGGGTTCCATGGCGAGGGGCGCTGCACAGCTAAGTCTGCGAGGCCTCGCCGGCTAGGGTGCGGTTTCCGGATAGCACGGCAGGCCGTCGTCCAGCCTGACCCAGTCGATCTTTTCCGCAACCCACATATGGGCGGTCGGGGTAAAGGCGTTGCGGTCGTCGAAGGCGGCCAGCGCAACGCCGGCCCGCGTGTTTCCGACCTTCCGCCACGAGAACAGCCGGGTGCCGCAGCGGGGGCAGAACACGCGGTCGAGCTGGTCGGAGGTGGGGTAGCGCGCCGTTTCGCCTTCGATCATGAGCGCACTCTGCTCGAACAGGGCGCGGGCAAAGAACGGCGAGCCCATCGCCTTCTGGCAGTTACGGCAATGGCAGATGCGGACGTTGACCGGCTCGCCCTCGGCCCTGAAGCGAACCGCGCCGCACAGACATCCGCCTTCTCTTGTCATGGCATCACCTAGTAGGTCGCGCGTCCCCCGGATATGTCGAACACGGCGCCGGTGGAGAAGCCGCAATCTTCCGACGCGAGCCAGGCGACCATCGCGGCCAGCTCCTCGACCTGCACGAAGCGGCCCTTCGGGATCTTCGACAGCATGAAATTGATATGCTCGTCCGTCATCTGGTCGAAGATCGCGGTCTTGGCTGCGGCCGGCGTCACTGCATTGACCAGGATGTTGGTCTGCGCGAGCTCCTTGCCGAGCGATTTCGTCAGCGCGATCAGGCCGGCCTTGGAGGCCGAATAATGCGCGGCGTTGGGATTGCCCTCCTTGCCGGCGATGGAGGCGATGTTGACGATGCGGCCGTAGCCCAGTTTCAGCATCGAGGGTACGATCGCCTTGCAGCAGATGAAGGGGCCGTCGAGATTGATGCGCAGCACCTTGCGCCATTCCTCGAGGTCGGTTTCCCACACCGTCTTGTTGATGCCGGCAACACCCGCATTGTTGACGAGGATGTCGATCTTGCCGAAGGCCTTCACTGTGTCGTCGCGGGCGCGTTCCACCGCGGCGGTGTCGGTGACGTCGACCGCGAGGGCCCTGGCGGCGTCGCCGATGGCGGCCACGGTCTTTTCGGCAAGCGCCAGGTCGTGATCCCAGATCGCGACCCTCGCGCCGGAGGCGACAAAGCGTTCGGCGACGGCGCGGCCAAAACCCTGGGCGCCGCCGGTGACGACGGCGCTACGGCCATCGAGATCGATCTTGTTCATGGGCTATTCCGAACTTGGCTCATTGCGGTCCTACAGCGTCCAGCCGCCATCGATGACGTGAGCGACGCCCGTGGTGAAGGCGCTCTCGTCGCTGGCCAGATAGAGCGCGAGCGAGGCGATCTCCTCGGCCGTGCCGAGCCGGCCCATCGGCTGCCGCGACACGAACATCTCGCGCCCGTTGGGGCCGGCGGCCGCCGCGCGCTGCAGCATCGAGGGCGTCTCGATGGTGCCCGGGCAGATGCAGTTGCAGCGGATGCCCTTGGCGATGAAATCGACGGCGACCGAGCGGGTCAGCGCCGCCACCGCGGCTTTGGTCGCGCCATAGACATACCGGTTGGGCGCGGCCTTGAACACGCCGGCGGCCGAGGAGATGTTGACGATGGCGCCGCCGCCGCCCGCGATCATATCCGGCAGGAACGAGCGGATGGTGCGGTGCATCGATTTCACGTTGAGATCGAAGGAGAAGTCGAAGTCGTCGTCGGAGCAATCGAGCACGGTGCCGTGATGCACGAAGCCCGCGGCGTTGAGCAGAATGTCCATCTTGCCGACGCGCTTCGCGGCTGCCGCAACCGCGGCGCTGTCGCGGACGTCGAGCCGGGCGACGTCGGCAATGCCTTCGCCCTTCAGCGCGGCGAGGCCCTTCTCGTCGATGTCGGTCGCGAACACGGTGGCACCTTCGCGCGCAAAGGTCAGCGCACAGGCGCGGCCGATGCCGGCGGAGGCGGCGGTGATGAAAGCGCGCTTGCCTTTGAGGCGCTCGGACATGGGGGTCTCCTGGGAATTAGTTTTTGCTTGCGCCGTCATTGCGAGGAGACAACGGGTCCGCGCGAAGCGCGGCCCGATGACAGGCTCCGCGACGAAGCAATCCAGAGTCGTGTGCGCGGCCCTGGATTGCTTCGCTGGGCTCGCAATGACGGAGCGCGCGGTGGCTGCGAAGCGGGATCAATGATTGTCCCGCGCCACGCCCACCGTGTGGGCGATGTCGTGATAGCGGGTGGCGAGCTCCATGCAGGCGCCGGTCGCGTGCTGGCCGACGGTCGCGCGATAGAGCTCCTGCCACGGCGTCTGGTTGGCCGGGTGGGGGAAGCCGCCCTTGGCCTTCAGCTCTGCGTGCCGCTTCTTCACCTCCTCATCCGAGATCAGGATGTTGGCGCTGCCCTTGTTGAGGTCGATGCGCACCTTGTCGCCGGTCCTGAGGATCGCAAGCCCGCCATCGGCCGCCGCTTCCGGCGACGCGTTGAGGATCGACGGCGAGCCCGAAGTGCCGGACTGCCTTCCGTCGCCGATGCAGGGCAGCGAGAGGATGCCGCGTTTGATCAGCGCCGCCGGCGGCTGCATGTTCACGACCTCGGCGCCACCGGGATAGCCGATCGGACCGGTGCCGCGGATGAACAGCACGCAATGCTCGTCGATGTCGAGGGAGGCGTCATCGATTCGCGCGTGGTAATCCTCCGGGCCCTCGAACACGATGGCGCGGCCCTCGAAGGCGTTGAGGTCCTTCGGGTTGCTGAGATAGCGGTCGCGAAATTCCTTCGAGATCACGCTGGTCTTCATGATCGCGGAATCGAACAGGTTGCCGCGCAGGACCAAAAAGCCCGCGTCCTTGACCAGCGGCTTGTCATAGCTCCAGATCACGTCGCCGTCGGGCTTGGCTGCCTCGCGGCAATTGTCGCCCATGGTGCGGCCGTTGGCGGTGACGGCATCCTCGTGGATGCGGTTATGCGCCATCAATTCGCGCACCACCGCCGGCACGCCGCCGGCGCGGTGAAATTCCTCGCCGAGATAGAAGCCGGCCGGCTGCATGTTGACGAGCAGGGGCACGTCGTGGCCGAACTTCTGCCAATCGTCGATCGACAGTTCCACGCCGACATGCCGCGCCAGCGCATTGATATGGATCGGCGCGTTGGTCGAGCCGCCGATCGCGGAATTGACCACGATGCAATTCTCGAACGCCTTGCGCGTCAGAATGTCCGACGGCTTCAGATCCTCCCAGACCATCTCGACAATGCGCTTGCCGGTCTCGTAGGCAATCTGGCCGCGCTCGCGATAGGGCGCGGGGATCGCCGCGCAGCCGGGCAGCGAGAAGCCGAGCGCTTCGGCCAGCGAGTTCATGGTGGATGCCGTGCCCATGGTGTTGCAATGGCCGACCGATGGCGCCGAGGAGGCTACGATCTCCATGAACTCCTCATAGTCGATCTCGCCGGCGGCCAGCCGCTCGCGCGACTTCCAGACGATGGTGCCTGAGCCGGTGCGCTCGCCGCCATGCCAGCCATTGAGCATCGGCCCGCCCGAGAGCACGATGGCGGGAAGATTGACGGTGGCGGCCGCCATCATGCAGGCCGGGGTCGTCTTGTCGCAGCCGGTGGTCAGCACCACGCCGTCGAGCGGATAGCCGAACAGCACCTCGACCAGGCCGAGATAGGCGAGATTGCGGTCGAGCGCCGCGGTCGGGCGCTTGCCCGTCTCCTGGATCGGGTGAGTCGGAAACTCCATGGCGATACCGCCGGCCTCGCGAATGCCTTCGCGCACCCGGTGTGCCAATTCGAGGTGATGCCGATTGCACGGCGACAGGTCGTTGCCGGTCTGGGCGATGCCGATGATCGGCTTGCCCGACTGCAACTCCTTTCGGGTCAGCCCGAAATTGAGATAGCGCTCCAGATAGAGCGCGGTCATGCCGGGGTTGTGAGGATTGTTGAACCATTCCTGGGAACGGAGCTTGCGCCTGGCGACGCCGGTTAGCGGCTTGTTCATGGTTTCTCCCGCAGCGCACACACGCCTCATTTTTGAGCGGCGCCTGGTGCGGCATTGACGTTCCATCCGATGTTTACATCATGAGCAGCGGATCGCAAATCTCTCCTTACAAGCAGTTGGCAAGTGGGATGATTTTAGACTTTCATCCAACGACACCGTCAAAAAAGTCTGGTAAGACCCGAACCAATCAAAAATGCCCTGCGGGACAGCGTCCGCAGGGGGATTTAAGGAAATCGGGGAGGGACTGTATGTCCTCAGTGCATATCCGTGACGTCAGGAAATCATTCGGCGGGTTCGAAGTCCTGCACGGCGTGACGGTCCCGATCGAGGATGGCGAGTTCGTCGTCCTGGTCGGCCCCTCCGGCTGCGGCAAATCGACCCTGCTGCGCATGCTCGCGGGGCTGGAGAACATCACCTCGGGCACGATTTCGATCGGCGAGCGCGTCGTGAACAATGTCCAGCCCAAGGAGCGGGACATTGCCATGGTGTTCCAGAACTATGCACTCTATCCCCACATGACGGTCGGCGAGAACATGGGCTTCTCGCTCAAGCTGCGCGGCGCCTCCACCGCCGAGATCAACAAGCGGGTGCAGCGCGCCGCCGAGATCCTGGCCTTGACGCCCTTGCTCGCGCGCTATCCCCGGCAGCTCTCCGGCGGCCAGCGCCAGCGCGTCGCGATGGGCCGCGCCATCGTGCGCGATCCCCAGGTGTTCCTGTTCGACGAGCCGCTCTCCAACCTCGACGCCAAGCTGCGCGTGGCCATGCGAACAGAGATCAAGGAGCTGCACCAGCGGCTGAAGACGACCACCGTCTACGTCACCCACGACCAGATCGAGGCCATGACCATGGCCGACAAGATCGTGGTCATGCATGACGGCATCGTCGAGCAGATCGGCTCGCCGCTCGAGCTCTACGACAGGCCGGACAACCAGTTCGTTGCCGGCTTCATCGGCTCGCCCGCGATGAATTTCCTCAAGGGCAAGGTGACGGTGAACGGCAGCGCGTCATTCGAGGGCCCGAACGGAGTCAAGCTGCCGCTGAAAGCGGCGCCTGCCAATTCCGATGGGAAGCCGGTCGTCTATGGCGTGCGCCCCGAGCATTTCACCATCGCCGATGACGGCGCGGATGCCGAGATCATCGTGGTCGAGCCGACCGGCTCGGAGACGCAGGTCTATGCCAGGCTCGGCGGCGAGCAGGTAGTCGCGGTGTTCCGCGAGCGGCACCAGTTCAATCCCGGCGACAAGGTCAAGCTGAAGCCGGATCCATCGCTGGTGCATCTGTTCGACGAGACGTCAGGAAAACGGCTGTAGCGCGAGAGCTCGCGGGCGCTCGAGCCGGACAATCATAATCACGCGGCAACAACGCGAAACAAAGCACAAGAAAAGGGAGTGGAGACAATGGGAGACTTCAACAGGCGCGACGTCCTCAAGGTTGGCGTCGGCGCGACCGCGGCACTCGCCGGCGGTGCGATCGTGCCGGCGCGCGCAGCCACCTGGAGCAACACGCCGGAGGCCAATGCCTCGATCCGGGTGTTGCGCTGGAAGCAGTTCATTCAGGCCGAGTACGACAAGTTCGCCGAGCTGACCAAGAAATTTTCCGACACCACCGGCGTCAAGGTGAAGCTCGAGGCCGAAAGCTGGGAGGACATCCGTCCCAAGGCTGCGGTCGCCGCCAATGTCGGCGCCGGCCCGGACCTGATCATCGGCACGCTGGATGATCCCTTCAAGTTCCCGGACAAGCTGATCGACGTCACCGACATCGCCACCTATCTCGGCGAGAAGAACGGCGGCTGGTATCCGGTGGCTGAGAAATACGGCAAGAAGGGCAATAGCTGGATTGCCATTCCGCAAGGCGCGACAGGCGGATGCATGAACTACCGCATCAGCCACATGAAGGCAGCCGGCTTCGAGGAGTTTCCCAAGGACCTGCCGGGCTTCCTGAAACTGTGCCAGAACCTGAAGAAGAACAACACCCCGGCCGGCTTCGCGCTCGGGCATGCGACCGGCGACGCCAATGGCTGGACCCAGTGGCTGCTGTGGGCTCATGGCGGCAAGGTGGTCAACGAGAAGAACGAGGTCGTGATCGACTCGCCGGAGACGATCGCAGCGCTCGAATACGTCAAGCAGCTATATCCGACCTTCATCCCCGGCGTCTTGTCCTGGAACGACTCCAACAACAACAAGGCGTTCCTGGCCGGCGACATCAGCCTGACGCTCAACGGCATCTCGATCTGGACGGTCGGCAAGAACTCGCCGGATCCGAAGCAGCAGGAGATCGCCAAGGACATGGACCACGCGGCGGCGCCGATCGGTCCGGTCGGCAAGCCGACCGAGCAGCAGAACGTGCTGGTCGCCTACGGCTACAAATATTCCAAGTATCCCAAGGCGGTGAAGGAATATATTCGCTTCATGTGGGAGAAGGAGAATTACGACGCCTGGGAGGTCGCCTCCAACGGCTATGTGGCGCCGCCGCTGCCGGCCTACAACGACAATCCGGTGTGGACGTCGGACCCGAAGATCACGCCGTATCGCGACTGCCTCAAGCGCTGCCTCGACAACGGCTATGCCGGCGATCTCGGCAATGCCTCGGCCGGCGTGATGGGCGACTTTGTCGTGGTCGACATGTTCGCGGAAGCCGCGTCCGGCTCGGCAACCCCGAAGGAAGCGGCCGCGCGCGCCGCCGAGCGCGCCAAGCGCTACTACCAGGCCTGATCGACCTGTCGCTGGCGGCGTCCGGATCGTTCCGGGCGCCGTCTGGTCTCTTGCGGAGTGATATGAATGGCAGTTCTGGCCGAAAACGCCGTCGCACAGACGCCCCGCCCAAGCCTGCTGTCGCGGGCGCTCGAGAGTCGAAATGTCCTGGGCGCGCTGTTCATGGTGCCGGCGCTGCTCATTCTCGTGCTGTTTCTCGCCTATCCGCTGGCGCTGGGCTTCTGGCTCGGCATGACCGACACCAATATCGGCGGCACCGGGCACTTCGTCGGCTTTGCCAATTTCGTCTCGCTCGGCCACGATTCGGTGTTTTGGCTGTCGGTGTTCAACACCATCTTCTACACGGTGACCGCGAGCGTCATCAAATTCGCGATCGGCCTTTATCTGGCGCTGCTGCTCAACGAGCGGCTGCCGTTCAAATCCATGCTGCGCGCCATCGTGCTCTTGCCCTTCGTGGTGCCGACGGTGCTGTCGGCCATCGCCTTCTGGTGGATCTATGACAGCCAGTTCTCGATCATCTCCTGGGTGCTGATCAAGGCCGGGCTGATCCACAACTACATCGAATTCCTCGGCGATCCCTGGAACGCGCGCTGGTCGGTGGTCGTCGCCAATATCTGGCGCGGCGTGCCGTTCGTGGCGATCACGCTGCTGGCGGGCCTGCAGACCATCTCGCCCTCGCTCTACGAGGCCGCCAATCTCGACGGCGCCTCGAATTGGCAGCGTTTCCGCTACATCACGCTGCCGATGCTGTCGCCGATCATCGCGGTGGTGATGACGTTCTCGGTCCTGATGACCTTCACCGACTTCCAGCTGATCTACACCATCACCCGCGGCGGCCCGATCAATGCGACGCACCTGATGGCGACGCTGTCGTTCCAGCGCGCCATCACCGGCGGCCATCTCGGCGAGGGCGCCGCGATCTCCAATGCCATGATCCCGTTCCTGGTCGCGGCGATCCTGTTGAGCTTCTTCGGGCTGCAGCGCACGCGCTGGCAGCAGGGCGGGAGGGACTGACGATGGCGAGCGTCGAAGACAACAGCGTCGGCATGTCCTATCTGGAAAGCCTGCCGCGCCGGTTCGTTCGCGTCTACCTGCCGCTCGGGCTGATCGTGGTCTTCCTGCTGTTTCCGTTCTATTGGATGGCGGTGACGACCTTCAAGCCGGACGCGGAGATGTACGATTATGAGCAGTACAATCCGTTCCTGATCGCGCATCCGACGCTGGAGCATATCTACAAGCTATTCTTCGAGACCGATTATCCGCAATGGATGACCAACACCATCATCGTCTCGGTTTGCTCGACCTTCATCTCGCTGTTTGCCAGCGTCTGCGCGGCCTATGCGATCGAGCGGCTGCGCTACAAGGGCTCGCGCTATGTCGCGCTCGGCATCTTCCTGGCCTATCTGGTGCCGCCCTCGATCCTGTTCATCCCGCTCGCCGCCATCGTCTTCCAGCTCGGACTGTTCGACGGCAATCTCGCGCTGATCCTGACCTATCCGACCTTCCTGATCCCGTTCTGCACCTGGCTGTTGATGGGCTATTTCCGCACCATCCCCTATGAGCTCGAGGAGTGCGCCCTGATCGACGGCGCCACGCGGCTGCAGATCCTGACCAAGATCACGCTGCCGCTGGCATTGCCCGGCCTGATCTCCGCCGGCATCTTCGCCTTTACCCTGTCCTGGAACGAGTTCATCTATGCCCTGACCTTCATCTCCTCCTCGGAGAACAAGACGATTCCGGTCGGGGCCATCACCGAGCTGGTCAATGGCGACGTCTACCACTGGGGCGCGCTGATGGCGGCGGCGCTGGTAGGGTCGGTCCCCGTCGTGATCCTTTATTCTTTCTTCGTCGAGTATTATGTGTCGGCCATGACCGGCGCCGTGAAGGAGTAGACGGGCTTTCCAGCCGTGCTAGGTAGGACTTGGAGCGAAGAACGCTTAACCTCTCCCCAGCGGGGAGAGGTCGGATCGCTCCCGGCGATGCGCAGCATCGTCCGGCGCGATCCGGATGAGGGGCCGCAGCTCCAACGAGGGACCGTAACCCCTCACCCGGATTGCATCTGTCGATGCAATCCGACCTCTCCCTTCAGGAGAGGTGACCGAGTTCGTGGATAGCCCTTTCGCCTGCGGGTGAACAAAAACAACAAGGAGTTGGCTCTTGCATATTCTGGTTCTGGGCGCTGCCGGCATGGTCGGCCGCAAATTCGTCGAACGCCTGTTGCGCGACGGGCGGCTTGGCAAGAGCGAGATCACCCGGCTGACCCTTCACGACGTGGTGGCGCCCAACAAGCCGGAGAAGGCCGGTTTCCCGGTCGAAATCGTGGCCGGCGATTTTGCCGTGCCGGGCGCGGCCGAGAAGCTGATCGCGGGCCGGCCGGACGCGATCTTCCATCTCGCCGCGATCGTCTCCGGCGAGGCGGAGCTTGATTTCGACAAGGGCTACCGCATCAATCTCGACGGCACGCGGATGCTGCTCGATGCCATCAGGCTGGTCGGCGGCGGCTACAAGCCGCGCGTGGTCTTTACCTCCTCGATTGCCGTGTTCGGTGCGCCGTTCCCCGACGCCATCGGCGACGAGTTCTTCCATACGCCGCTTTTGAGCTATGGCACCCAGAAGGCGATCGGCGAGCTGCTGCTGGCCGATTATTCCCGCCGCGGCTTCCTCGACGGCATCGGCATCCGCCTTCCCACCGTGTGCATCCGCCCGGGCGCGCCGAACAAGGCGGCCTCGGGCTTCTTCTCCAACATCCTGCGCGAGCCGCTGGCCGGGCAGGAGGCGGTGCTGCCGGTGTCGGAAGAGGTGCGCCATTGGCATGCCACCCCGCGCTCGGCGGTGGGCTTCCTGCTCCATGCCGGCACCATGGATCTTGCGGCCGTCGGTCCGCGCCGCAACCTGACCATGCCCGGCCTGTCCGCAACCGTCGGCGAGCAGATCGCGGCGCTAAAGCGCGTTGCCGGCGAGAGGGTCGCGGCCCGCATCAAGCGGGTGCCGGATCCCTTCATCATGGGCATCGTCGACGGCTGGCCGCGCAATTTCGAGGCCAAACGTGCCCGCGAGCTCGGCTTCACCACCGCCGAGAAGACCTTCGACGACATCATTCGGATTCACATCGAGGACGAACTCGGTGGTAAGTTCGTCGACTGACAGCACGCATTCGGGAGAAAGACCATGACAGCCAGTATCGTCGGATGGGCGCACACGCCGTTCGGCAAGTTCGACACCGAGACCGTCGAGAGCCTCGTGGTCCGCGTCGCCAATGAGGCGATTGCGGATGCCGGCATCTCCGCCGCCGATGTCGACGAGATCCTGCTCGGCCATTTCAACGCCGGCTTCTCGCCGCAGGATTTCACCGCCTCGCTGGTGCTGCAGGCCGATCCGGCGCTGCGCTTCAAGCCGGCGACCCGGGTCGAGAATGCCTGCGCGACCGGCTCGGCCGCCGTCCATCAGGGCATCCGCGCCATCGCAGCCGGGCAGGCGAAGATCGTGCTGGTGGTCGGCGTCGAGCAGATGACGCGCACGCCCTCGGCCGAAATCGGCAAGAACCTGCTCAAGGCGTCCTACCTGCCCGAAGACGGCGACACCGTCGGCGGCTTTGCCGGCGTGTTCGGCAAGATCGCGCAGGGCTATTTCCAGAAATACGGCGACCAGTCCGACGCGCTCGCCATGATCGCCGCCAAGAACCACAAGAACGGCGTCGCCAATCCCTTCGCGCAGATGCGCAAGGATTTCGGTTTCGAGTTCTGCCGCTCCGAGAGCGAGAAGAATCCTTATGTCGCCGGTCCCCTGAAGCGCACCGACTGCTCGCTGGTTTCCGACGGTGCGGCAGCGCTGGTGCTGACGGATGCCGAGACGGCAAGAACCATGGGCAAGGCGATCAATGTCCGCGCCACCGCGCATGCGCAGGATTTCCTGCCGATGTCCAAGCGCGACATCCTGCAGTTCGAGGGCTGCACGGTGGCCTGGCAGCGCGCGCTGCAGAAGGCCGGTCTGCAGCTCTCCGATCTCTCCTTTGTCGAGACCCATGACTGCTTCACCGTCGCCGAGCTGATCGAATATGAAGCCATGGGCCTGACCCCGCGCGGGCAGGGCGCGCGCGCCATCAAGGAGGGCTGGACCCAGAAGGACGGCAAGCTGCCGGTCAACCCCTCAGGCGGGCTGAAGGCAAAAGGTCACCCGATCGGCGCGACCGGCGTCTCCATGCACGTGATGACGGCGATGCAGCTCGCAGGCAAGGCGCCCGAGGGCATGCAGCTCAATGCGCCCCAGCTCGGCGGCATCTTCAACATGGGCGGGGCTGCGGTCGCGAACTACGTCTCGATCCTGGAGCCCGTGAAGTAGAGGCCGAGAAATGAGCAGGGTGGGCCGGGGCGCGTGAGCGCCGCGCCCACCGAGGCTCGTCGCGCGTGGCAGCAAAACGTGCTGCTGGCGCGCCATGGGCTCAGTGAAGCGGTCGCTTGTCGGCGCGCTTCCTGACCGACGCCGGCGTGCGGATGGCGGCGTCAGCCTGCTGCTTCAGGCGATTGGCCTTCCATTCCAGAAATTCTCGATAGAGGACCGGGTCGTCCTGCGGCGTGCTCGCATGCGCACCCATTGCTGCGCTCACATCGCTCGACGCGACCGGGGCGGGGGCGTTGCGATCGACCCAGTCCTGCGCCGCCTTGAAGCGCGTCCAGCCCGCGACCGGCGCCAGCGGCGCGAGCTCCTGCCATTTCGGATGAAATGGCGGGCGCTGCAGCTTGTCCAGGTGGGTGAACAGGGAATCGACCAGCAGCGCCAATCGCCTGTAACGATCGCTGCCCGGTTGCCAATTATAGGCGGCAAGAACGGCCTCGGCTGCTACCGTGCCGACCGGCTGAGCGTCCGTGATCAGTCCGGGATAATCCTCCGGCAACAGCTGGGCCGGCAGATAGTCATCGCGCAGCGATTTGTCGTAGTCGACCGGCACCAGATGAAGGTTGGGGTCGTTGATCTGGCTCAGCCATTGCACCGGCTTTCCTTCCACCGCCACGATTGCGTCGATCTCGCCGTTGCGCAGCATCTCGAGCGCGGTTCGTGGCTCGATGTAGAGCAGATGCGGCCGGATGCCGAGCCGCTCGAACACGTTGATCGAGGTGACGAAGGTGCTGCTGTCTGGCACGTCAACCGCAACGGTCTTGCCGTCGAGGTCCTTCATGCTGGCGATCGAGCGCGGCGCCACCACGTGCATTTCCTCGTTGAACATCTTGGTGACATAGACGAACTGGTTGCGGATGTTGTCGGCAAAGCCCTTTTGCTCGAGATAGGACAGCGTGTCCTTGCGCACGATGCCGGCGTCGACCCCCTTCAGGAGCAGGATGTCGGCCACCGCCTGGACCGAGCCGCGGCCCGTCACCGGCAGGACGCGGAAATCGAAACCGTTGTCCAGCGCAGACGAGAGGTCGGCGCCCATTTGCGCGTAGGTGCTGCCGAACGCACCCGTCATCAGGGTCACGGTGTTGGCATTGATCTGGTCGGCGAGCTCGCGCTTGGCGGCGCCGTAGCGAAAGATCGTCTTGAACGAGTCGGAGACCGCGCCGGGATCGATGCCGCTCCGCACCGGCCCGAACCGCTGCCAATGCCCGTCCCTGAACTGCATCATCTGCATCTGCTCGAGCGGGGCGTGATCGCTGGCGCTGGTGTTGATCACGACGCCCGGGATCAGCATCGGCAGCTGCAGGCCCTTCAGCGAAGTCGCCTGCTTCATGATATTGTCGCGGGAGAGGTCGTCTCCGCATTTCCGGAGCACGTCGACCATCAGATTGGCAACAGCATAGCCGAACACGGCGAGACTGTTGCTCCTGCTGAGATCAGGCGCATAACTTTCCATGAAGGCATTCCAGTCCCGGTAGGCCGGATCGCTCGCCGCGGCCGGATCGTCTCCCTCCCAGGTGTATCCGCCGGACAGGATTCCTTCGGCGTTCTGCAGGCCCGCAGGAATCATCACCGCGGCGACCGATTCCGATACGGTCGAAATGATATGTTCGGGCTGCCACCCGATCTCGGCGACCCGACGGATTGCCATCGCGGCGAATTTCGGCGTCGTCACGTCGAAGAAGATGTCGGCACCGGTGGCCTTGAGTGCGGCGATCTGCTGATTGATGTTGGCATCGGTGACCTTGTAGGGCACCTCCGCGACAACGGGGATCTTGCCGCCGAGCGCGTCCTTGAGGCCCTTGACGTAGTCCTTGCCGAAATCGTCATCCTGATAAAGGATCGCGATCCTGCCGCCGCTGGGATGCTGCTCCAGCAGGTACTGCGCGTAGATGTGAGCCTCGGTCTGATAGCTCGGCTGGAATCCCATGGTCCAGGGGAAGTCGCGCGGCTGGTCCCACATCGATGCGCCCGATGCCACGAACAGTTGCGGAATCTTGTTGGCGTTCAGATAGGGTCGCACCGCGGCGCTCGGCGCCGTGCCGAGGCTTGCGAAGATGAGCTGCACCTTGTCATTTTCCACGAGCTTGTGGGTCAGCTCGACCGTCTTCTGCGGATTGTAGGCGTCGTCATACGAGATGAAGGTGATCTTGCGGCCGTTGATGCCGCCCTCGGCGTTGACCTTGTTGAAATAGGCCGCAATGGTCTTGCCGATGACGCCGTAGGCCGAAGCCGGGCCGCTATAGGGCATGGTGTTGCCGATCCGGATCTCGTCGTCAGCCGCGCGCGCGGCGGAGATTCCGCCAGGCAGGAGACCGATCGTGGCGAGCACGATCGTGACTGCCGCTGTCGTGGTGGCACGCAGCCCCGTCCTCGGCGGCGCGTGGCCCGCATTGCCTGCGCCACGCGCGTTCACGGCCACCTGCCAAGGCTTCTCGACGCTCCCTCGCATTCTGTCCCCCTGCTTCTGCGATCTTGTCGTTGCGGCGCGATCGGAAAATCCTAGCGAAGCGCCGATTGGCCGAGACGGTCGAGGCGCCGCCGGGCCTCTGTCGAGCCTTGCTCGGCGGCTCTCGCGTACCACGCGCGCGCCTTTGCGGGGTCGCCCTGCACACCGACGCCCCTGCGCGTCCCGAGCACGGCGGGATCGTATGTCCCCGCCAGGATGAGAGAGGCCTCGGCGTCGCCGGCTTCCGCAACATGGGTGAGAACGAGCCGGGCGCTGGCAATGTCGCCGGCCGCGATCAGGTCCTGCCCACGTCTGAGCAGGGACGCGATTTCGGGGCGCGTGAGCGTCACGCTTGGTCGAGGCTCCGGCGCGGGGGCTGCCTTGGGCGGCGCAATCTCGGGCCGCATCAGCTCAACCTCTTGCGACGGCTGTGGCGCAGGCAGCAGCGCTGCAGGCGGTTGCGTCATCGCAGGAGCGGATTTGGGCGCCGCTGCAATGTCGTTGGTCGGAACGGCGGCGAGCAAAGTCCCGGCCGGCACGGTGGCGATATCGGCAGCTCCCGTCCTGGTCTCGGCCGCGATCCTGGCTTCGACCGCCGCAATCCGCGTCAGGTGTCCCGGCGCTGCGCGCGGTGAGGATTGCACGCGTCGAACGTCATCGTCGCTGGAGCTGCTTATCACCGGGATCTGCACGACGTTCACCACAACGAGGGCGACGGCGGCGGCGACGAAGACCGCGCCAACAAGCCCGGTGGTCACGCCAAGACCCGGCAGGCTGAGCGGCTCGCGGGGAGGAGGAGCTATGAATTTCGGCATCAGCCCCGCCCAAATTCTCCGGTTCATCTCCTCGAGGTCGTTTTGCGGATCATTGTCCTGATCCGACTGCTGGCTCGACTCCTCGCTGGAGGGTCCCCGCGAAAGCGGAGTGGCGAGGCGGAAGCCCACGGCGCTTGGCCGCTGCGACTGTGCAGCAGCCTGGAGCGATGGTCCGACGGGTTCGCGCCCGAGGCGCTGGGCCGCCTCGATGACGGCCTGTTGCAGGCGGTTGGTTTCCTCTTCGCGGTGTAGGTCGCTCGCCCAAGGCACCGCATACAGCAGGCGCTCGTCCGTCTCGCTCTGGGTCTCGTTCTGCCGGGCCGGGATACTCATCAACTAACCTCCTGTCGGCCGATCCATCGCGCAAGGCGCAAGGCCTTGTGAAAGGCTTTCGCGGGCGTCCGCGATCCGGTCGCAACCGGCATCAAAAGTGATTAGGCCGCGTCTCGCATTCGAGTCGTTGGAAAGCGAACGATGTCTCGCAGCGTCACCACGCCACGCGTCCGACATGGGGCCCGTCCAGCCAGATCAAGCGACACTTACGTCCCTCCGACATGCGCCGCGGCCGCTTCCCGCGCGCGTCGACCGCTCCAGCTTGTTTGATTGCGGTCACAGCTTTTTCATTTTTTGGTTGCGGCTAGTCTCATCGAACTTTTTGGCGGGAAGGTTAAGGCGGGGAGGCGATTGTGTGGTCATTTTCCGGCACGGAAGGTGAGCGTGCAGCCGCCGTCGTTGCGAAGCATGGGGGGTGCGAAGTGTCCGGTATTCCCAAGCGTGCAGCGTGTCGGATCATCCGCATGCGCGGACGACGACCGCGAATGTCGTCTCGGGAAGGCGCTCAGCCCGCAAGGCTGCGGCGAGCGAGCCAAGCGGTGCGGCCGCCGGCCTGTGCGTCCTCGATCGCGTGGTCGATCAGCTCAAATTGGTGCCGGGTGAGCAACGCGCGATATTCGCCGGTATCGAGACTTGCGTGATAGAGCGGGTCGCCGCGATAGCAGCCGAGGGCGACACCGAAGGCCGGGCCGGTATTGAACATCAGGATCGTGCCGGGACCCGCATGGGCTGCGAAGACGTCAAACATGGCGCGTTGATCGTCGGGGCTCAGATGGAAGTAGCTGTCCCACGCCAGGATGCCGTCGAACGTTCCGGCAAGCGCGAGGCCGCGCATGTCCGCAACCAGCCATTCATGGTCGGCCAGGCGCTCGCGGCACAGCGTGATCAGCGACGGCGATGCGTCGACGCCGGTGATACGCAGGCCGTGGTCCGCCGCGTGCCGCGCCACCGGAATGCCGCCGCCGCATCCGAGATCCAGAACCGTTGCCCCCGGGGTCAGCAAGGCGACAAAACGGTCATGCCATTTCCGGTCGTTCCAGCCGGCACGGCGTCGATCCGCATCCCAGTCGGATGCGTGACGCTCATAATGCGCGATGATCCGTTCGGCGTGCTCCTGCATGGCGGAGAGTTGGCGAGTGCCGCGGCTCCTTGCAAGAGCCTTGGCCAACAGCCGTGGAACAACCGTATCAAGAACGTTGGAAGGCCTCGACCAGGTGCCTCACCGCTTTCGTGCACCGGTGACGCGCCAGATGACATCGCCGACATCGTCGGCGACCAAGAGCGAACCGTCGGGGCCGAGCGTCACGCCGACCGGGCGCCCGTAGGAGAACGTCTCGTCGTCTGCGAGGAAGCCCGACAGAATGTCCCGCGGCGGGCCGGAGGGGCGGCCATTTTCGAACGGCACGAACACGACCTTGTAGCCGCTCAGCGTCGAGCGGTTCCAGGAGCCGTGCTGGCCGATCACCATGCCATCGGGAAAGCCCGGCAAGGTGCCGGCCGGCAGCCAGCACAGGCCAAGCGAGGCGGTATGGCCGCCGAGCGCATAATCGGGCTGGATCGCCTTGGCGACCATGGCGGGATCCTGCGGCACGCGGTCGTCGACGATCTGGCCCCAATAGCAATAGGGCCAGCCATAGAAGCCGCCGTCGCGCACCGAGGTCAGATAGTCCGGCGGCGTCTCGTCGCCGATTCCATCGCGCTCGTTGACGACGGTCCAGAGCACGCCGGTGTTCGGCTCCCATGCGAGCCCGACCGGGTTGCGCAGGCCGGAGGCAAAGACGCGGCTCGTGCCAGCGACGAGATCGAGCTCGTAGATGGCGGCGCGGCCTTGCTCGACCTCCATGCCGTTCTCGGCGATGTTGGAGAGCGAGCCGACGCCGGCATAGAGCTTCTTGCCGTCGGTGCTCGGCAGCAGGCTTCGCGTCCAATGCCCGGCGGGCTTGAAGGTGACGAGCTTTCGCCCCTGCGCGGTGATGCGATCGGCACCGGCGGAGTAAGGAAAGGCGACGACGCCGTCGGTGTTGCCGACATAGAAGGTGTCGCCGATCAGCGCCATGCCGAAGGGCTGGTTCAGCCCCTCCATGAAGGTCTCGCGGATCTCGGCGACGCCGTCGCCATCCCTGTCGCGCAGCAGCGTGATGCGGTTGGCGCTGACGCCGAGCGCCGCGGCCCGCCGCATCGTCGCCTGCATCGCGTACTGAAACGTGTTCCTGATCGGTCCGGCGATCTGGGTGGCTTCCGCAATGAGAACATCGCCATTGGGCAGCACGTTGATCCAGCGCGGATGTTTCAGGCCGGTCGCAAAGGCGTTGACTTCGAGGCCGGGCGCGGCCGTCGGCTTCTCGCCATTGCGCCAGCCCCTGGCGGTCGGCATCTTCAGCGTCGGAATGGCGCCTTGCGGCTTTGCCAGCGGAATTTCGGGCTTGTCGCCCCAGGCCGCCTTCTGAGGGACGCCCTGCAGCCGGCGCCACCGCAGCGCGACGCCGCCGACCAGCGCCACGATTTGCGCAAAAATGCTGGAAAATGTCATGAGGTCCTCTTGATTGCGGCCGCACTATCCAATGCCGGAAGATGTGGCTCAAGAGGCAATCCGGAATGGGCGCATTCCCCGCGAGCGAGATCGGATTTGCATTCCGGCATCGAACAATCCGGGAGGTTTCGAGTTGGCTAGGTCGGGTGAACGGCGTTAGTCTCGCGGCCAGGCTGGCCGTGACCCTCGCCTCGGACGGTGCGCGCATGACGTTTTTGTTATCGCAGGGGAAGCGCGAGCGGCTGTTGCCGGCCTGTCTTGCGGTGGCGGCCGTGTTGCTATCGATCGGGCCGCAACATCCGGCACACGCCAGGGGTGGCGCGGGCGAACGCGCCATTCAGTCGAACGAGACGCGAGATGCCGGCGATCCGATTCTGGCGATCGTCTCCTTGCAAAAGCAGCGCATCACCGTCTACGACGCACAAGGATGGATTTTGCGCGCGCCCGTGTCGAGCGGCCAGAAGGGGCGCGAGACACCGTCAGGCGTCTTCAGCGTCATCCAGAAGCAGGCCGAGCACTACTCGAACCTCTATGACGACGCCTCCATGCCGCACATGCAGCGTCTGACGTGGTCCGGCATCGCCCTGCACGGCGGCGCGTTGCCGGGATATGCCGCCTCGCATGGCTGTGTGCGGATGCCGTACGAGTTTGCCGAGCAGCTGTTCGATCTGACCCAGGTGGGATTGCGGGTGATCGTGGCGCCGACCGATCCTGCGCCGGTCGAGATCGCCCATCCCGCCTTGTTGCAGCCGAAGCCGGGAGCCGGTGCGCAGATCGTCGCCCGCAATGCCGAGCTTGCCGAGGCCACATTGAAATTGAATCAGGCGAGGCAGGCTGCCGGGACGGCCTATCGCGAGGCGACGGCGGCCCTGGTGCCGGTGCGTGTCGCCGAAAATCAGAAGATCAAGGCCGACGCGCAACTGGCCGCCGCCGAGACCGCGGCTGCCAGCGCGACGACCGATGAGGCCAGGCAAGCCGCCGAGGACGCCAAGGCGAAGGCGAGCGCTGCGATCACCGAGCTGCAGACGCAACTGGACGCGGCGAAGGCCGAGCTGCAGGTGAAGGCCGATGCCCACAGCTCCGCGCGGGATGCCGTCAGTGCAGCCGAGGCCGCGCAGACCGCGGCCGCGGAAGCGGCGCGTCAGGCCGCGCGCGCGCGCGAGCCGGTCTCGGTGCTGATCAGCCGCAAGACCCAGCGGCTCTATGTGCGGCAGGGCTTTGAGCCGATCTTCGACGCGCCCATCACGATCGCCGATCCCGATCGGCCGATCGGCACCTATGTCTTCACCGCCACGGCGCGAACCGGCGCGGACGACAATGTGAGATGGACCGCCGTCGAGCTGGAGGGCCCCAATCCGCAAGTTATCGCGACCGAGCCGCGCGGCCGCATGGCTGCGCACGGTGTCCGCAATGCCGGGCCGAGACCGGCGTCAGCGGACGATGCCAAGGCAACGGATGCCGAGGCTAGGGATGCCAAGGCTGCACTCGACCGCATCACGATTCCGCAGGATGTGCTGGATCGCATTCCCGGCGCATCGCCCCGGTCGTCTCTGATCGTGACCGACGAGAGCCCGAGCCCGGAGACCTCCAAGGGCACCGACTTCGTGGTGGTGCTGAGCGATCAGCCGCAGGGCGGAATCAAGTTCCGCAAGCACGCGCCGGCGCAGGAATATGGCTTCGTCGGCGCCCGCTATCGCGCGCCCGGCTTTGGCTCGCCGTTCGGCGGGCGCGGCTTCTTCACCTGGTAATAAAGAGCCCCTTGGGACCACAGCGCGCAGCGTATCGTCGCTCGCGTTGTCGTGCCGCCAAGCCGGACATCGGCGTGCTGCTGGAGGCGCGCATCACGATCCCGCCGGACGTGCTCGACCGCATCCCGGTCGGAGGCCGGGGGGCTCTTCACATGCCGAACGGAGCCGAGGGAACGCGGCTGCGGCGGGGCGGACGCCCGGCCGGCGAGTTCCACGCTGTTTTGGCGACATCTGTATGCTATTGATCCCTCAAACCGGTCCAGGTCGCGCTAGCATATGATCGACAGGACAATCCCTTTCGAATTCGCGGGCGGGCGTGTGGGTAGCAGTATCGATGACGGCGAGCGTCTTAAGGTCCTTTCGTCCCTGGGTCTGCTGGACAGTCCCCCGGAAGCGCGCTTCGACCGCCTGACCCGGCTGCTGTGCAGGGCCTTGAGCGCGCCGGTCGCGTTGATCTCGCTGGTCGACGACAAGCGCCAGTTCTTCAAGAGCCAGGTGGGCCTGTCGACGTTCTGGGCCGAGGCACGGCAGACCCCGCTCACCCACTCCTTCTGCCAGCACGTCGTCACCTCCGAACGGCCGCTTCGGATCGACGATGCGCGTGCCGACCCCCTGGTCCGTGACAACGCCGCCATTGCCGATCTCGACGTCATCGCCTATCTCGGCGCGCCGATCCGCAGCGCCACGGGGCATGTGCTGGGCTCGCTATGCGCCATCGACAACACGCCGCGGGCATGGAGTGACGAGGACGAGGCGGCGCTGCTCGACATCGCCTCGCTGGTCGAGGAGCAGATCCAGTTCGCCGAGAACGAGAAGCGATGGCGTGCCTTCCTGGACGCGATCCCGCAGATGGTCTGGTCGGCGCTGCCGGACGGCTATGTGGATTTCTATAACCGGCGCTGGTACGAGTTCACCGGCCTCCCGGTCGGATCGAGCGACGGCGAGTCCTGGCAGGATGTCGTCCATGTCGCGGACCGCGACAAGACCTGGGCGAGCTGGCAGGCCGCGCTGTCGACCGGCCAGCCCTATGAGGTCGAATACCGCCTGCGCGACGGCAGCGGCGTCTATCGCTGGGCGCTCGGCCGCGCGCTGCCCCTACGCGACCATGGTGGCGCCATCGAGCGCTGGTTCGGAACCTGTACCGATATCGATGATCTGAAGCAGCTCGAATCGCAGCGCGATGTGCTGCGGCGCGAGCTCGGCCACCGCATCCAGAACATCTTCACGGTGGTCGCCGGGCTGATCTCGGCCGCGGCGCGCGTCGATCCCTCGGCGCGGGAGTTCGCCAAGTCGCTCTCGGATCGCATTGTCGCGCTCGCGGTCGCCAACCGCTATGTGCAGACCGACCAGGGCGCGCCGCAGCCGGTGCTGCAGGGCTCGCTCCACGACCTGATCGGCACCATCATGGCGCCCTATCGCCGCCCGATCGACGGGACTGCCAACGTCATCGTCGAAGGCGAGGACCGGCCGCTGTCGCGGCCGGAGCAGGTCACGGCCTTTGCGCTCATCCTGCATGAGCTCGCCACCAACTCGCTCAAATATGGCGCCCTTTCGGTTCAGGACGGCACGGTGACGATCGCCACCGGTCAGGAGGGCGGGCAGTCCATGCTGACCTGGACGGAGGCTGGCGGCCCCAGGATCCCCGGTGTCCCGTCCCGCCGCGGGTTCGGCTGGAAGCTGATCGAGATGATGCTCGACCAGATCGGCGCGCGGCTCGAGCGGCGGTGGGAGCCCGGCGGGCTGATCGCCTGCATGCAGATGGACGGCTAGCGGGCGCGCGCCGGCCGCCGGTGGCGGCTCGGCCGGAAAAGCGCATAGCCCCATACGCCCGGCCGGGCTTGCCCCGGCCGGCAGCCTGCCGTTACTTGGCCCGCGCAACAAGATTCAAGGGAGGACCGATGGGCCCGCTGCAAGGCATCAAGGTCGTCGACATGACCACCGTGCTGATGGGGCCCTATGCCACCCAGATGCTCGGCGACTATGGCGCCGACGTCATCAAGGTGGAATCGCTCGAGGGCGACGTCACGCGGCTGATCGGGCCGACGCGGCATCCCGGCATGGGGCCGGTGTTTCTCAATACCAACCGCAGCAAGCGCTCGATCTGCCTCGACCTCAAGAAGCCGGCGGGCCGCGAGGCCGTGCTGCGCCTGATCAAAGCGGCCGACGTGCTGGTCTACAATGTGCGGCCGCAGGCGATGGCGCGGCTCAATCTCGGCTATGACGTCGTCTCCGCAGTCAACCCGCGGCTGATCTATGCCGGGGTGTTCGGCTTCGGCCAGGACGGGCCCTATGCGGCGAAGCCCGCCTATGACGATCTGATCCAGGGCGCGACGGGATTGCCGGCACTGATGGCAGAGACCAGCGACGGCACGCCGCGCTATGTGCCGAATGCGCTGGTCGACCGCATCGTGGGCCTCACCGCCGTGGGCGCGATCTGCGCGAGCCTGGTGGACCGCGAGCGCACCGGGCGCGGCCAGCGCGTCGACATTCCGATGTTCGAGACCATGGCCGGCTTTGTGATGGGCGACCATATGGGCGGTCTCACCTACGAGCCGCCGCTCGACAAGGGCGGCTATGCCAGGCATTTGTCGCGCGACCGCCGGCCCTACAAGACCTCCGACGGCTATCTCAGTGTCATCGTCTACAATGACAAGCAGTGGGAGAGTTTCTTCAAGGCGACCGGGCGCGAGGATCTGCGCAACGATCCGCGTTTTGCGACCTTTGCGGGCAGGGCGGTCAATATCGATGTCGTCTATGGCGAGCTCGCACGCATCTTCGAGACGCGCCCGACCGCAGAGTGGATCGAGCTTCTGAACAAGGCCGACGTCCCGGTGATGCCGATGCACGACCTCAAGGGCATCCTCAACGACGAGCACCTGGCCGCGACCGGCTTCTTCCCGGTCGTCCAGCATCCGACCGAGGGGCCGATCCGCAGCATGAAGGTTTCGGCCTCGTTCTCGGAGACGGTGGCCGAGCCCGTCAGGCTCGCGCCGCGGCTCAACGAGCATGGCGCGGACATCCTGCAGGAGATCGGCTTTTCGCGCGAGGACATCGAGACCATGATCCGGGATGGCGTGACCAGGCCGTCGCCCGAGGCCTAGAGGGACAGCACCATGGATTTCGCGCTCTCCGCCAACCAGGAATCGATCCGCGACGCCGTCGCAAAGATATGTGCGCGCTTCGACGACGCCTATTGGCTGAAGAAGGACAAGGAGGGCGGCTTTCCCGCCGACCTGCACAAGGCGCTGGCCGATGCCGGCTGGCTCGGCATCTGCATTCCCGAGGAATATGGCGGCTCGGGGCTCGGCATCCTCGATGCCGCGATCATGATGCGCACCATCTCGGAGTCCGGCGCCGGCATGTCGGGCGCCTCGGCGGTGCATATGAACGTGTTCGGGCTCAACCCGGTCGTGGTGTTCGGCACCAGGGAGCAGTGCCAACGCATGCTGCCGGGCATCGTCGACGGTCGCGAGAAGGCGTGCTTTGCGGTGACCGAGCCGAATACCGGCCTCAACACCACCCAGCTCAAGACGCGCGCGGTGCGCAACGGCGACCGATATGTCGTCAACGGCCAGAAGGTCTGGATCTCGACCGCGCAGGTCGCCAACAAGATCCTCTTGCTCGCGCGCACCACGCCGCTGGAGGAGGTGAAGAACCCGACCTCTGGTCTCAGCCTGTTCTATACCGATTTCGACCGCAGCCGGATCACCGTGCACGAGATCGAGAAGATGGGCCGCAAGGCGGTCGATTCCAACGAATTGTTCTTCGAGAATTTTGAAATCCCCGTCGAGGACCGGCTCGGCGAGGAGGGCCGCGGCTTCGAATACATCCTGCACGGCATGAATCCCGAGCGCATCCTGATCGCGGCCGAAGCGGTCGGGCTCGGCCATCTCGCGCTGTCGCGCGCCGCGAGCTATGCCAAGAGCCGCAACGTCTTCAACCGGCCGATCGGCAAGAACCAGGCGATCCAGCATCCGCTGGCGAAGAACTGGATGGAGCTGGAGGCCGCCTGGCTGATGACGCTGCAGGCCGGCTGGCTCTACGACAAGGGCCTGCCATGCGGACCGGCCGCGAACTCGGCAAAATATCTCGCGGGCGAAGCAGGCTTCCGCGCCTGCGAGCAGGCGGTGATGACCCATGGCGGATTCGGTTACGCCAAGGAGTATCATGTCGAGCGCTACTTGCGGGAGTCGTTGATCCCGCGCATTGCGCCGATCAGCCCGCAGCTGATCCTGAGCTTCATTGCCGAGAAGGTGCTCGGCCTCCCGAAGTCGTATTGAGATGCCGTAGAGATGCAGATCGTTTCTCGCCCCTCGCCCGTCATTCCGGGGCGCGCGTGTAACGCGCGAACCCGGAATCTCGAAGTTGGCTTGCGAGCGTCCCCACATCGAGATTCCGGGTTCGCGCCTCCGGCGCGCCCCGGAATGACGGAGCAAGAGGTGCCAGCACCATGAGCTACATCACCGGCGTCGGGCTCACACCGTTCGGCAAGCATGAAGGCTCGTCCTCGCTCGACCTGATGAGCCAGGCGGCCGCGCTGGCGCTCGCTGACGCCGGTCTCGCGCGCAGCGAGATCGACGGCATTCTCTGCGGCTATTCGACGGTGTCGCCGCACATCATGCTCGCCACCGTGTTCGCCGAGCATTTCGGCATCCAGCCGTCCTATGCCCACGCCGTGCAGGTCGGCGGCGCCACGGGACTGGCCATGACCATGCTGGCGCATACGCTGGTGGATGCGGGCGTGGCGCGTCACGTGCTGGTGGTCGCCGGCGAGAACCGGCTGACCGGGCAGAGCCGTGACGCCTCGATCCAGGCGCTGGCCCAGGTTGGTCATCCCGACTACGAGGTGCCGTTGGGGCCGACCATTCCCGCCTATTACGGCCTCGTCGCCTCGCGCTACATGCATGAATACGGCCTCACGCAGGAGGACCTCGCCGAATTTGCCGTGCTGATGCGGCGCCATGCGCTGATGCATCCCGGCGCCCAGTTTCACGAGCCGATCACTGTCGCCGACGTCATGGCCTCAAAGCCGGTGGCGCTACCTCTAAAACTGCTCGATTGCTGTCCGGTGTCCGACGGCGGCGCTGCCTTCATCATCAGCCGCGAGCCGACCACCGATGCGCGCGTGCGCATCCGTGGCTGCGCCCAGGCGCACACCCATCAGCATGTCACCGCCGCGCCGGCGCTCGACAAGCTTGGCGCCGAGATCGCCGTCGCCAAGGTCAAGGCTGCCACGGGCATTGCGATCTCCGACGTGCGCTATGCCGCGGTCTACGACAGCTTTACGATTACGCTGGCCATGCTGCTGGAGGATTTGGGGCTAGCCGGGAGAGGCGAGGCGGCGGCGCGGGTTCGTGCCGGCCATTTCTCGCGCGACGGCCAGATGCCGCTCAACACCCATGGCGGGCTGCTCAGCTACGGACATTGCGGGGTCGGCGGCGCCATGGCGCATCTGGTCGAGACCCATCTGCAGATGACGGGGCGCGCCGGCGAGCGGCAGGTGCGCGATGCGTCGCTGGCGCTGTTGCACGGCGATGGCGGGGTGTTGTCCTCGCATGTCAGCATGGTCCTGGAGCGGGCGCGATGAGCGAGAAACTGGCCGACTGGACGATGGGCGAGGCCGCGATCGTCTATCAATCCTGCGCTGCGTGCGGCAACAGGCAGTATTTCCGCCGCGGCTTTTGTGCCTCATGCGGCGCAACGGGCTTGGCGGAACGTCGCGCCAGCGGCGAGGGCACGGTCTACGCGACCTCGCTGGTCTGCCGGGCCGCGACGCCGGAGACCAAGGCTCACGTTCCCTACAACATCGTGCTGGTCGACGCCGACGAGGGCTTCCGCATGATGGCCCATGGCGACAGCGATCTTGCGATCGGCGACCGGGTCACCGCACGCTTTGTTCCATTTGCTGGGCGGCTTGTGCCTTGCTTTGCGAAGGCTTCTCAACCCGATAAAACAGGACGCTGGCGATGACGAGCATTGCCGTCACCGCCAGCAAGTGCGCGAATGCCTCCGAGGTTGCCCTCCTGGTGGCATGCTTCATGCCGTTCCTCCCTAGACCTGGGCACGATTCATCGTTGCACGAGAACGCGCGACGACCGTCAGATTATGACCCGGAATACCCCAAAGACTTAGTGCTGCGTATTCGCCTTATGTCGTCCCCACGCGGCGAACATCGACTGTGCCAAGGTCGAACAGTAATACGGCGGTAATTTGACTCGGTCGTGTTGCTGTTGCGTCGCCAACTCGATACTCGTTTGGCGAATCAAGGCCCAAAAGAAGCCGGTCTGGAACCCAAGGTGAAACGATGGCCCGTATTGATTACAGTGATCCCGCAAAGCACAACGATCGTACCCGCGAGCTGCTGGGAAAGAACCGCAACGCCAACATCTTTCGCATGATGGCGCATTCGCCGAGCCATCTCGAGCAATATTGCAGGCTCGGCGGCGCGATCCGCCACAAGGGCGAGCTCGATCCCGTGGTGCGGGAGCTCGCGATCACCCGCACCGGAATCCTGTGCGAGGCGCCGTACGAAGTCACGGCCCACAAGCGCATCGGCAGGAATGTCGGCGTCACCGACGAGCAGAATGCCGCGCTGGAGCATTGGCAGCAGGCCACCTGCTTCAACGAGGTGCAGCGCGCCGCGCTCGCCTTCACCGACGAGACAGTCAAGCTGCCGCGTGTGACCGACGCGACCTTCAAGGCGATCGCCGCCCAATTGACGCCCGGCGCGCTGGTCGAGCTGCAGCTCGCCGTCGGCTTCTACATCATGACCTCGAAGTTCCTGGAGACCTTCGCCATCGACATGCAGCCGGTCTCGGAGGTGGTCCCGTAACTCAAGTCGCGGTCAGCACATTCAGCTTGGTGTTGGCCAGGATCAGCCGGTCGGCGAGCAGCTGCGCGAGGTTGCGCATGATGCGCTCGCCGGCGCGCGGGTTCTCCTCGCGGAAGCGCTCGACATCGGCGAGCGGCACTTCGAGCGCGGCGACGACCGCATCGGCATAGACGTCAGCCGAACGATGCGTCTCCAGGAGGGCCATCTCGCCAAAGGCCATGCCGGCCGTGATGGTGGCGAGCCGAATGCCGTCGTGCAGCTTGACGTGGACCACGCCGGATTTGAGGAAGAACAGCGAGGTGGCCGGCTCGCCCTCGCTCAGGATCTTCTCGCCGGGCCGCCAGGTCTTGAGCGTGCCGAGTGCTGCGAGCTGGTCGAGCTCGCTCTTGTCGAGGCCCGCCAGCAGCGCCTGCTCGGCGAGCTCGGTGATCTCCACCGCATAGATGTTGCCGCCATGACGGTAAACGATCTGGTCCTCGGCCCATTCGATGGCGTCGTCGAGCAGGGGGTAGTTGCGGATGTTGGAAAGTCCGGCGGCATATTCGCCGATGCTCTTCCATTGCGCCGAGGCACGGTCGATGCCCGACAGGATCACCGTGACGCTGAAATTGGCGAGCTCGGCAAACTCCTCGGCCAGCAGCCGCCCACCGGCGGGCGTCACCGCGGCGACCCGGCGCAGGTCGAAGATCACGAATTGCGGGCGCGGCTTGCTCGCGAGCTGGCGCGAGACATAGTCGACGGTCGAGAACGACAGGGTGCCGACCAGCTCGATGACGCGGACCTCGTGATGATGCGCGGCGAGCACCTTGCGCTCGGCCGGCCGGCGGCTGCGGCGCGAGGAGCTCTTGCCGATGTTGTAGTCGGCAATCACGGCGTTGCGCGCGTCGTCGGCGCGGCTCAGCATATGCAGGCCGTAATGCGAGGACAGCGCCTCGCACACCTTGATGCCGCGCACGCTGTTGCCATGGCCGTCGAGCCGCGGCGAATAGCTGCCGAGCCCGAGCCGCGCCGGCAGTGCGGCGAGGATGCCGCCGCCGACGCCGCTCTTGGCGGGAATGCCGACGCGGTAGATCCATTCGCCGGCAAAGTCGTACATGCCGGACGAGGTCATCACGCTCAGGGTGCGCGAGACCGCATAGGGCGTCACCACCTGCTCGCCTGTGACGGGATTGACGCCGCGATTGGCAAGCGTCGCCGCCATGATGGCGGCGTCGCGGGCGGTCACGAGCACCGAGCACTGCCGGAAATAGACGTCGAGCACCTTGCGCACGTCTTCGTTGATGACGCCGGAGTTGCGCAGCAGATAGCCGATGGCGCGGTTGCGGTCGCCGGTCGCGCTCTCCGAGGCGAACACGGCTTCATCGACGTCGAGCTCGCGGCCGGCGAAGCGGCTCAGGGCCTGCCGCACCGTGTCGAAGGCCGCCTCGCGCTTCGCCTCCAGGATCAGGCCGGAGCAGGCGATCGCCCCCGCATTGACCATGGGGTTGAACGGATGGTTCTCGGCATTCAGGCGGATCGAGTTGAAGGGATCGCCCGAGGGTTCGACGCCGATCACGGCCTCAACCCGCGCCGCGCCCAGCGTGTCCAGCGCCAGCGCGAACACGAACGGCTTCGACATCGACTGGATGGTGAAGGGCACGCGCGAATCGCCGGTCTCGTAGACATGGCCGTCGAGCGCGGCGAGGGCGATGCCGAAATGCTCGGGATGTGCCTTGCTCAATTCAGGAATGTAATGGGCGACCTCGCCGGAATTGTCAGCCGCAAAATCCTTGTGGCATGCGGTCAGAAACCGCAGCAGCGGCGGCGAGGAGGCGGCCCAGTTGCGCGCGCCCGGTGCCGGCGCGGTTCGCATCATGTTCATGGAAGCTTCCGAAGTGAGACAGGCATTCGCGGCACTTTACGCCGCAACGCGGCACGCAGAAACCGTCCTGCCGGCTCGTTGGCGCGGCAGCTTGCCGAGTGTGTGGGCAGAGGGGTTCAGGTCGCGAGGATCGCCACCACCTGGCCTTCGGCGACGACGTCGTCGACCGCGACCAGAATGGATTTCAGCGTTCCCGCCGCGGGCGAAGCGACGGGGATCTCCATCTTCATCGCCTCGACGAACACGATCTCCGCGCCGTCGCCGACTTCGGCGCCAGGCTCGAGCGGGAGGGCGCAAATGCGCCCGGCGACTTCTGTGACGATCTTGATATCTGGCATGCCAACCGGCTTTTTGTTGTGGCCGCACAATGCCTGAGGTAGCTTGTTCTGCAAGTGGAATTTTATTCCGCATAGCGGAATTTGCCCACACAACGGAATTGGGTGGAAACAATGGGACGACGCTCGGAGCGGCTGAGCAGGCCGAGATTGCTGACCACTGACGCGACAGGTGAGGCTGACGTCATTCAGGTGGTCTCGCGCGCCTTTGATGTGCTCAGATGTTTCGAAGGCCACGAGACGCGGTTGGGAAACCTGGAGATCTCCAACCGCTGCGGCCTGCCGCGCTCGACGGTGTCGCGGCTCACGCACACGCTGACGCGGATGGGGCAGCTCGTGTACCTGCCGCGCGACCAGAAATATCGCATCGGCCCGAGCGCGGTCGCGATGAGCACCTCGATGATGAAGGGCCTGCAGCTGCGCAACCTGATCCGGCAGCGCCTGCAGGATGTCGCCGAGCAATTGCCCGGCACCGTCGGCTTCGTGATCCCCGACCGCTACCATCTGGTCTATCTGGAATTTGCGCGCTCGGCGAATGCGCTCGGCTTGCATGAGGTCACGGGCAGCCGCATCTCGATGGCAAGCACGGCCGCCGGCCATGCCTACACGGCGGCGCTCGAGCCCGAAGTCGGCGACGCCCTGCTTGCGGAAATGGAGCGCGAGGCGCCTGATGCCGCCCGGGTGCTGAAGCCCCGGATCGAGGCCAACCGCCAGTTCCTGCGCGAGAACGGCTATGTGGTGGCCTGCGGCCTTTGGTCGCCGCACATCAATGGCGTCGCGGTGCCGCTGTGGTCGCCGCAATACCAGACCATCGTCTGCGTGACGATCGGGCTGCTCGCGGCGATGTATGACGAGCAGAGGCTGCACCGGGAGGCGGCCGGGCCGATGCGCGAGCTCGCCGCCGCCGTCGGCAGCCTGCTCGAGACGGCCGAAGGCGACATCTTCAACAACCGGATGGAGCGGAAGGCGCTTGGCGTCGCCGTGCCCAACAACAAAATGACCGTGACGGAGGAGACGAATGATCTGGAAGCCCGAACTCGACGAGCTCGCTCGGCGCGAGGCCTTCGCGCGCGAGATGGGCGGCGTTGAGAAGGTCAAGCGACAGCGCGACCAGGGCCGGCTCACCGTCCGCGAACGCATCGACAAAATGGTCGATGCCGGCAGCTTCCACGAAATCGGCGCGATCTCCGGGATCGGCGAATATGACGAGAGTGGCGAGCTCACCAATCTGACGCCCGCCAACTGCGTGTTCGGTCGCGGCAAGGTCGACGGCCGCACCGTGGTCGTGGTCGGCGACGACTTCACCGTGCGCGGCGGCTCGGCCGATGCCTCGATCTCGGCCAAGCCCCTGATGGCGGAGGAGATGGCGCACGACTTCCGCCTGCCGATCATCCGCATCATCGAAGGCTCGGGCGGTGGCGGCTCGGTCAAGACCATCGAGACCAAGGGCGCGGCCAATCTGCCGGGCGGCATCGGCGGCAATCGCTGGTACCGCTACACGACGGGAAATCTCGCACATGTTCCGGTGGTCGGCCTCGGCCTCGGCTCGGTCGCCGGTCTCGGCGCGGCGCGGCTGGCCGCGAGCCACTATTCGATCATGACGCGCAACTCCGCGATGTTCGTCGCCGGGCCGCCTGTCGTGAAGCGGCTCGGGCAGGACCTCTCCAAGCAGGAGCTTGGCGGCGCCGACATCCAGACCCGCGCCGGCGGCGTCGATGACGCCGTCGACACCGAGGAGGAGGCGTTCGCACGCGCGCGCCGGTTCCTGTCCTATCTGCCGTCCTCGGTGTTCGAGCTGCCGCCGACCATTGCCTGCAATGACGATCCCGAACGCGGCGACGAGGTGCTGCTGAAAGCGGTGCCGCGCAGCCGCCGCCAGGTCTACAAGATGCGGCCGATCATCGAGTCCGTGGTCGACAAGGGCTCGTTCTTCGAGATCAACAGCAATTTCGGCCGGCCGATGATCACGGGGCTGGCGCGGCTCGAAGGCCGCGCGGTGCTGGTGCTCGCCAGCGATCCCTTCCACTATGGCGGCTCCTGGACCGCGGAGGCCTGCCAGAAGGTGGTGCGCTGGGTCGATTTCGCCGAGACCTTCCATCTGCCCATCGTCTATTTGATGGACTGCCCGGGTTTCATGATCGGGCTGGAGGCGGAGAAGGCGGCGACCATCCGCCATGGCGTGCGCGCGATGGCCGCGGTCAACCAGACCACGGTGCCCTGGTGCACGGTGATCATCCGCAATTCGTTCGGCGTCGCTGGCGTCGTGCACCAGCCGGCCGACCGCTTCTCGATCCGCTATGCGTGGCCGTCGGCCTATTGGGGCTCGCTGCCGCTGGAAGGCGGCATCGAGGCGGCCTATCGCGCCGAGATCGACGCTGCGGAGGATCCGGCAGCCAAGCTCAAGGAGATCGAGGATCGCCTCAACAAGCTGCGCTCGCCATTCCGCTCCGCCGAAAAATTCTGGGTGGAGGAGATCATCGACCCGCGCAAGACCCGCTCGCTGCTCTGCGAGTTCGCCCGGCTCGCGGAGCCGTTGCGCACGCCCGGGCTAGCGAGAAACATGGCGATCCGGCCGTAGCTTGCGCGCCCCGGCTGGGGCGCGCGGGCCGCACGTCTCACGGCAAAGCCGGCGTCAGGGTGAAACTCGCCCTGCGGCCGATCGCGGTTGCTGTGCCGTCCGAGGCGTCGCGGAACAGAATGATCTCGTAGCCGGTATTGGGCGTCAGCGCGGCGGTGTAGGCCTCGGCCTGTCCGCAGGGGCCGCCCTGTTCGCCGGGCGTCTTGAGCCAGTTGCCGATCAGATTGGCGTTGGCCTTGGTCATCTGGCTCGCCGGCGTGCCGGCGGCGAAGACGCCGATCCAGCTGTCCGCGGCCGCCACGTCCGACGGGCGGCAATAGCGCACGATGGTGTTGCCGCCCTGGCGCACGGTGAGGCCCGCACCCTGGACGACATCGGAGCCGACGATCTCGACCCCTGGATGATCGGCCTGGACCGGACTGGGCGACAGGATCGTCACCATCATCGGCGCCCGGTCGGGCAGGCCTGCGCGGCGGTGCAGCCAGGCGCCATACACGCCGGGCGGCAGTCGATCGGTTGCGATCTCGACTGTGCCCGTTGTGGCGGCAACCGGTACCGACGCGGAGCCGGCGCCGGGAACGTGTCCCAGTGGCTCGAGACTCACGGCCATCTCTTCGTCGGAATCCGCCGGCGCCTGCAGCACGATCGGATGTCCCTGGACCACGGCCGCGGGCACGGTCGCCCGGCCGAAGGTTTCGGCGATGCCGCCGCGCGTGGCGACGCTCTCGGCGGGCCACAACTCGCCGGCGCCATGATGGGGGGCGTCGCCCGCGCCGGCGAAGACGGCGTTCAGGGGCTCGGCAAACTGATCGAAGCGGTAGAGGCTCGGCAGGCCCAAGCCGCTCTCGATGGTGCGCAGCATGCCATAACCGTCGTAATGCGCATGGCTGACGGTGCCGGCGCGCAGCAGGCCGGGCGAGCCGACCAGAATGGTCGGAATGTGGTTATCCGGCCAGCCCCAGCCATCCGCTTCGTCCCAGGTGATGATCAGCAGCGAGCGCGAGTTCGACCATTCCGGCGACGACAGCAGCGGCGCGAAGGTCCGGCGCAGGAAGGCGTCCTGCTTGCTATTGGAGAAAGCAACGTCGTAATTCTCGTACCAGGCACCTTCGCCGTCCCACCAGCCGTCGGCGGCGATCCAGGCGAAGTCGGGCGTTCCGCCCTTGCTGACCGCCGCCGTGAAGTCGGTCAGGTCGCGCAAATGGGCGACGCAGCGGTCATGGTTGGCGATGACATTGGCGAAGTTCGCGAACGGCTGATCGTCGGGGGCGTACCAGCCACCATTGCTGTCGGCTGTGAGGTTGCACGGCGTCCGCATGTTCTGGACATAGGCGCCCCAGCTCTTGTGCTTGGCCTCCAGCAGATCTCCGAGATGGGTGACCGGCAGATCGTAGTCGGGATAATAGACCGGGCCGTATTTATAGGTGTCGCCGGCGACCATCGCGACGTAGTTCTGGTCGCTGGGATGATAGGTGGCCCATACGTTGGTCAGGATGACGCCGCGGGACGCCAGCGACGCGAGGAACGGCATCCGCGCGTCGATCGAAACCCGGCCTCCGGCCGTGTGGACGACGTCGGCGTAGTTGGTGTTTTCCATCATCACGACATAGACGTGATCGAGCGCCGGAATCCTTGCCTCGGGCGGCGCCAGCGGGGCCGGGCCGACGGCGCCGACCTCGCCGCGCAAGGTCAGGCTGATGTTGTCGGCATAGGCGTTGTGATAGGAGGCCTGGCCGCTGAGAAAATGCACGGTCACGACAATCCGGCGGGTACCGGTCGGTACGACACCCGATTGCTCGCGCGGGACCAGTCCTGTCAGGTGATTGCGCGCCTGCGCGTCGGCATCGGCGATCACGACGGGGGCGCCGGTGGCGTGGCCGTCCGCGTCGAGGAAGATAGCGGTGAGTGTGGCACGCTCCGGCAGGTCGCCCCAGCCGCCGAGCCAGCCCGAAAGCGAGAAGCTGACCGCGCCGCGGTCGACGCCGGCTGCGGCGGCGCCGATGTCGACGCTTTGCTCCATGGCCGTGTCGGCGCCCGGCGCCGCAAACAGCGCAACGCCGGCGAGCGGCGGCTTGACCGGATTTGCCCCGGCATGGGCGAAGGCCGAATAGCACAGGACGCTGGCCGCGCCGCGCAGCACATGCCAGCCGGGGACCGGCGTCGATGCGGTCCAGTCATCGGTGCAGCGGTGCTGCTCGGCGCCGCCATTGACCAGCAAATTCGCGGTCGTCGCGGCCCTCGCGGATATCGGACCCGCCAGCAGCGCGATGAGACCGGCCACGATTGACGACGAACGCAACGCACGCATGATCCGCAGGCTCCCTGAAGGTTGCGGATCAGCTAGCAAGCGGCGATGACGGGTCTGCGACGTCGCGACAACAGCCCTACGACGCTCGAGGCCGGGTGGGTCCGATTTACGGCATCGCCGGTCTTGGCGCCGGATGCCGCGCGATCATGAGCACCATCGTGGAGGCGATCAGGCACAGCGCGCCGGCGGTGAAGAAGGCCGGCAGATAGCTTGCAAGCAGCGTGCGCGACAGACCTGCACCGAACGCCGCCGCTGCCGCGCCGATCTGGTGGCCGGCGAAGATCCAGCCGAACACCAGGTTCGCCCGCTCGGGTCCGAAGCGTTGCGTGGTCAGGCGCACGGTCGGCGGCACCGTCGCGATCCAGTCCAGCCCATAGAACATCGCAAACAGCGACAGCCCATAGAAGGAGAAATCGGTGAACGGCAACGCGACCAGCGACAGCCCGCGCAGGCCGTAATACCAGAACAGGAGAAAGCGGTTGTCGAAGCGGTCGGACAGCCAGCCCGAGCCGATGGTGCCGAAGAAATCGAAGATGCCCATGGCCGCGAGCAGGCTTGCCGCCTCGACCTGCGGGATGCCGTAATCGAGGCACATCGGGATCAGATGCACCTGGACCAGCCCGTTGGTCGAGGCGCCGCAGACGAAGAAGGTCGCAAACAGCACCCAGAACGTGCTGCTCCTGGAGGCGTCGCGCAAGGTGCCGAGCGCGGCCGCCATGATCGGTGCGGTGCTGGGGGCAGGGGCGGGCAGCGGTTCGGTGCCGGTGTCGCCGAAGGGGCGCAGGCCGACATCGCTCGGCCGGTCGCGCAGCACCAGGAACACGAAAAAGGCTGCGACGCCGAGGATGGCGCACATCATGCCAAGGCCCGTCCGCCAGCCGGATCGCTCGGTGACATGCGCGAGCAGCGGCAGGAACACGAGCTGCCCGGTGGCGACGCTCGCCGAGAGGATGCCGATCACGAGGCCGCGTCGCGCCACGAACCAGCGCGCGGCAATTGTCGCGCCCAGCACGAGCGCGGTCATGCCCGTGCCGATGCCGACCACCACGCCCCACAACAGCACGAGTTGCCAGACGCTGGTCATTCCAAGCGACAGCACCAGCGCCGAAATGACCAGGAGCTGCGCGGCAAGCGTCACATTGCGCAGGCCGTAGCGGTTGAGCAGGGCTGCGGCGAACGGCGCCATCAGCCCGAACAGGATGAAGCGGATCGACAGCGCGGAGGAGATCTGCGCGGTGCTCCAGCCGAATTCCTGCTGCAACGGCACGATGAAGACGCCGGGCGCCCCGACGGCGGCGGCCGAAACCAGCGCGGCAAAGAAGGTCGCGGCGACCATGAGCCAGCCGTAGTGGATGTTGCGGCGGGCGAGCGCCGCCGCGAGCCAGTTCGAAATCAAGTTCACCCCCGAGGACAGTTATCTGTATTTGTCATGCGCGCATTCTGACGCGAACGGCGCATGACTAAAATGTCTTAGTTCCCTCAATTTCGGACATCGCAATATTACGATAGAACCCGCTCCACCGCGATCGCGGTGGCCTCGCCGCCGCCGATGCACAGCGAGGCGATGCCGCGCCTGGCATTCTGCGCCTCCATGGCGTGCAACAAAGTGACGATCAGCCGCGCGCCGGTGGCGCCGATCGGGTGCCCGAGCGCGCAGGCGCCGCCATTGATGTTGAGCCGGTCGCGGGAAATGCCGATGTCGCGCTGCGCGGCCATCGCGACCACCGCAAAGGCCTCGTTGATCTCGAACAGGTCGACGTCGGAGGCCGCCCAGCCGACTTTCTCGAGCAGTTTCCGGATCGCGGGGATCGGTGCGGTGGTGAACCATTGCGGTTCCTGGCTGTGGGTCGAGTGGCCCTTGATCTCGGCGAGAATCGGCAGGCCTTCACGTTCGGCGATCGAGCGCTTGGTCAGCACCAGCGCTGCGGCGCCGTCGGCATTGGCCGAGGAGGCCGCCGGCGTGATGGTGCCGTTGGCGCGGAAGGCGGGCTTGAGCGAGGGGATCTTCGCCGGATCGACCTTCAACGGATGCTCGTCATTGGCGATGATCTTCGGGCCCGCTTTCTCGGCAATGGTGATCGGCGCGATCTCGGCCTTGAAGGCGCCGCTCTCGACGGCCTTGCGCGCCCGGCTCAAGGTCTCCATGGCATAGGCGTCCTGGTCCTTGCGGGTGAACTGATAGGCTTCGGCCGTGGCTTCGCCGAAATCGCCCATCGAGCGGCCGGTTTCGTAGGCGTCCTCCAGCCCGTCCATCATCATGTGGTCGATGATGCGGTCATGGCCGGCGCGATAACCGCCGCGGGCCTTGGCGAGGAGATAGGGCGCGTTGGTCATGCTCTCCATGCCGCCGGAAATCACGATCTCCGCCGAGCCGGCCTTGATGATGTCATGGGCCAGCATGGTCGCCTTCATCCCGGAACCGCAGACCTTGTTGACGGTGGTGGCACCGGTCGCGTCGGGCAGGCCTGCGCCGCGCGCAGCCTGCCGTGCCGGGGCCTGCCCTTGGCCGGCGGGCAACACAGTGCCCATGAAGACCTCGTCGATCCGCTCCGGCTTGAGCTTGGCGCGTTGCAGCGCCGCGCCGATCACATGGGAACCGAGCTTGTGGGCGGCAAGCGGCGACAGCTCCCCCATGAAGCGGCCGAGCGGGGTGCGGGCGGCGGAGACGATGACGACGGGATCGGAAGCGGCGGCCATGGCTAGTCTCCCAGGCAATGACGACAATGAATGTGAGATGATAGTCATCATATGATGCGCCGCAGGATTTGCAATGGCCGCGCCGGCACTAAAGTTGGGGTGGATGGCGCAGGCTGTCAGCTGCTGCCAAGGCGGCAGCCGCAAGAAGACCGTCATCATCCGCGAAGGCGGATGATCCCGCATTCCAGGGACCGGAGTGATAATGCAGACCGCGGGCTACCGGATGCCCTGCATGCGCGGGGGCATGGCCACCGAATCCCTTACCGCTTTCGCTCGATGAACCCCTGCATCAACCGCCTCGGCTCGTCGGTGAGGAACGAGCGGCCGAACACGCCGATGCTCAGATCGACCGATTCCTTGAGCGGCAGCTCCTCCCACTGCCGCAGCAGCGCCTTTTGTGCGCGCAAAGCGCCCGCACCGCACGCAAGCAGCGATTGCACGGTGTGCTCGACGGCCTGATCCAGCCCGCCCTCGGGCGCCACCACATCAACCAGCCCCCAGGCGAGCGCGGTCGGCGCGTCGATGTTCTCCGCGGTCATCACCAGCCAGCGCGCGCGGCCCCAGCCGATCAGCCGTGGCAACAGCGCGGCGTGGATCACCGAGGGGATGCCGACCCTGACCTCCGGCATGCCGAATCTGGCATCGTGTGCCGCAATCCTGAAATCGCAGGCCGCGGCGGCTTCCAGGCCGCCGCCCAGGCACCAGCCGGGCATCCGCGCAATCACCGGCGCCGGGAAGGCGCGGATCGCCTCGCAGAGGTCGCGCAGCCGCGTGATGAAGGCTTCCGCGCCGGCCTGGTCCAGGGTCGCCATCTCCTTGATGTCGGCGCCGCCGATCAGGCTCCTGTCGGTGCCGCCCTTGAGCACCAGCACGCGGATGTCGCGGTCGGTCGCGAGCTGTTCGAGGCCAGCGCGCACGCCGTCGATGACGGGCGAGCTCAGGATGTTGAGCGAGCCGGCATTGCGGATGGTCAAGGTTGCAACGCCGCGAAGATCGCGCTCGACGCTGCAGTAATCGTTGGGCATGGACATGGCGGGGCTCGTGCGCAAAAGGTTTGGCTTGACCACTTCCGCGGCGGCAGGGCAGCTTGTCAAGCGCCGCGAACGTTTCAGCAATATGAACGCTTGTTAACGAAATAGATGCGGCTTTTTTCGCGCGCTGCTGTTATTATATGATCGAAGACATTCCATAGGACGCCCATGCGCTATTCCCGGGAACACAAGCAGGAAACCCACGCCCGCATCGTCCGCAAGGCCTCGATCAGGCTGCGCGAGAAGGGCGCGCACGGCATTGGCGTCGCCGACCTGATGAAGGAGGCGGGACTGACCCATGGCGGGTTCTATGCGCATTTCGATTCGCGCGACGCGCTGGTCATCGAAGCTTTTGTCTATGCGATGGACCGCTCGCTCGAGCATTGGCGCAAGCTGACCAACGAGACGGCGCCCGAGAAGCGGCTGGCCACCATCGTCGAGGCCTATCTGTCGCCGGTGCATCGCGACGATCCCGGCCATGGCTGCGCCATCACGTCGCTGGGCGCCGAAATCGCCCGCGAAAGCCCGAAGACTCGCCGCGCCTTTGCCGCCAAGACGGAGCAGCTGATCGACCTGATTGCCGACCAGATCCAGGATGTCTCGCGCAAAGCCGCGCGAAAACAGGCAACGAGCCTGCTCGCGACCATGATGGGCACCCTGGTGCTCTCCCGCATTGCGGGAAGCGGCGAGCTGTCCGACGAGATCTTGCAGGCCGGCAAGGAGGCCGCGCTCGCGCGCGCGGCTGCGCTGAAGCCTGCGGCAGTGAAGCCCGCCGCAGTGAAGCCGGTAGCGCTGAAGCCGGTGGCAGTGAAACCGGCCGCCAAGAGGGTGCGGGCGAAGGTGAATTGAGGGATTTGCCACCACCGATTGAGCGGGCACCAGCCTATCACCGTCACCCTGAGGTGCCCGCGCCAGCGGGCCTCGAAGGTCGACGGCCCGGATGCCGCAGCGGGGGCCGTGCATCCTCCGAGGCTCGCGTGCCGCGAGCGCCTCAGCATGACGGATCACTGGGCGCGCCCTAATCCCCGCTGAACAGCGGCCGCTCTTTCTCCACCGTCTCGTAGATATAGTCCGCCACGGCGCGGATCCGCGCCAGGTCCTTGCTGTCGGCGTGCATCAACAGCCAGAAGGTGCGCGAGATCGAGATCTCGTCGGCGAGCACGGCACAGAGCTCGGGATGGGCGCTCGCCATGAAATGCGGCAGCACGGCGATGCCGTAGCCGGCGAGGGTGGCGTTGAGCTGGGCGATCAGATTGGCACTGCGGAAGCTCGCCGTGATCTTCGGCGAGACCTGCGGCAGATAATCGAGCTCCGGCGTGAACAGCAGCTCCTCGATATAGCCGACGAAGCGATGCGACGGCAGGTCGTCGCGCGTCGCGATGCCGGGCGCACGATCGAGATAGGCCCGTGTGGCGTACAATCCCAGTCGGTAGTCGAGCAGCTTGCGCCCGACGATCCGGCCCTCTTTCGGCATGGTCAGGCTGATCGCAATGTCGGCCTCGCGCTTGGACAGGCTGAACAGGCGGGCAGTGGCGACCAGCTGCAGGTCGAGATCGGGGTACCGCTCGGCAAATCGCAGCAGCCGCGGCGCCAGGAAGTGGCTGCCGAAGCCGTCGGGCGCGCCGATCCGCACCGTGCCGGTCAGATGGGCGCGCGAGCCGCCGACCGCCTCCTGGTTGGCGACGATGGTCGATTCCATGGCCTCGGCGCTGTCGGCCACGCGCTGGCCCGCCTCGGTCAGGAGGTAGCCGGTCTTGCGGCGGTCGAACAGCTTGGCCGACAGATTGAGCTCCAGCCGGTCGACCCGGCGGATCACGGTGGCATGATCGACCCCGAGTTGCCTCGCGGCAGCCGAGACCGACCCGCCGCGCACGATGGCGAGCACGAAGCGGAAGTCATCCCAATCGATCGCGCCGCCTTGATCCAGCATTTCCGCACATCTAAGGTGCAATATCTCGGACTTGAATCCTATAAAATGCAGGTCAAAAGGCTTCTGTCAAAGCGATCCGGCTGACCTATCGGAGGAAACCATGCGCGCAATCGGACATTTCATCGGCGGCAAGGAGGTCAAGGGCACCTCGGGGCGCTCAGCGGACGTGTTCGAGCCGATGACCGGCGACGTCCAGGCCAAGGTGGCGCTGGCGTCCAAGGCAGAAGTCCGCGCAGCCGTGGAAAACGCCCGGGCGGCGCAGCCGGAATGGGCCAACACCAACCCGCAGCGCCGCGCGCGGGTGATGATGAAGTTCCTGGAATTGGTGCAGCGCGACTATGACAAGCTCGCCGAGCTCCTGGCGCGCGAGCACGGCAAGACCATTCCGGACGCCAAGGGCGACATCCAGCGCGGGGTCGAGGTGGTCGAGTTCGCCATCGGCATCCCGCATCTGATGAAGGGCGAATATACCGAAGGCGCCGGCCCCGGCATCGACATCTATTCCCTCCGCCAGCCACTCGGCGTCGTCGCCGGCATCACGCCCTTCAACTTCCCTGCGATGATCCCGATGTGGAAATTCGCACCCGCGATCGCCTGCGGCAATGCGTTCATCCTGAAGCCGTCCGAGCGCGATCCTGGCGTGCCGATGCGGCTGGCCGAGCTGATGATCGAGGCCGGCCTGCCGCCGGGCATCCTCAACGTCGTCAACGGCGACAAGGAAGCGGTCGACGCCATCCTCGACGATCCCGACATCAAGGCCATCGGCTTCGTCGGCTCCTCGCCGATCGCGCAATATATCTACGAGCGCTCGGCGGCGACCGGCAAGCGCTGCCAGTGCTTCGGCGGCGCCAAGAACCACGCCATCGTGATGCCCGATGCCGACATGGACCAGGCGGTGGACGCCCTGATCGGCGCCGGCTACGGCTCGGCCGGCGAGCGCTGCATGGCGGTGTCGGTCGCCGTGCCCGTCGGCAAGACCACGGCCGACCGTCTGATGGAAAAGCTGATCCCGCGGGTGGAATCGCTCAAGATCGGCACCTCGATCGATCCCAGCGCCGATTACGGCCCGCTGGTGACGCGCGAGGCGGTCGAGCGCGTCAAGAACTATGTCGACATCGGCATCAAGGAGGGCGCGACGCTCGCCGTCGACGGCCGCGGCTTCAAGATGCAGGGCTACGAGAACGGCTTCTATCTCGGCGGCTGCCTGTTCGACAACGTCACCAAGGACATGCGCATCTACAAGGAGGAGATCTTCGGCCCGGTGCTGTCGGTCGTTCGCGCGCATGATTACAAGGAGGCGCTGGCGCTGCCGTCGGATCATGACTACGGCAATGGTGTCGCGATCTTCACCCGCGACGGCGACGCCGCGCGCGATTTTGCCGCCAAGGTCAATGTCGGCATGGTCGGCATCAACGTGCCGATCCCAGTGCCGATCGCCTATTACACCTTCGGCGGCTGGAAGAAGTCGGGCTTCGGCGACCTCAACCAGCACGGCCCGGATTCGATCCGCTTCTACACCAAGACCAAGACGGTGACCTCGCGCTGGCCCTCGGGCGTCAAGGAAGGCGCGGAGTTCTCGATCCCGACGATGAAGTAGGGCCCGGCGTTCGTCGGGAGCAGCGCCGATGCAGTTCGCTCTGAACGAGGACCAGCTCGCGGTTCGCGACATGGCGCGGAGTTTCGCCGCGGAGAAGATCGCGCCGCATGCGCAGCGCTGGGACGAGGCGAAGCACTTCCCGGTCGAGGTGATGCGCGAGGCAGCCAGCCTCGGCATCGGCGGCATCTATATCCGTGACGATGTCGGCGGCTCCGCCATGACGCGCTTCGACGCGGCGCTGATCTTCGAGGCTTTGGCGACGGGGTGCCCGACCGTGTCGGCCTTCATCTCCATCCACAACATGGCCTCGTGGATGATCGATGCCTTCGGCAACGAGGCGCAGCGCAAGACATGGCTGCCCAGGCTCTGCACCATGGAGCTTTTGGCGAGCTATTGCCTGACCGAGCCGGGCTCCGGCTCGGACGCCGCGGCGCTGCGCACCCGCGCGGTCCGCGACGGCGACCATTACGTGCTCAACGGGCAGAAGCAGTTCATCTCCGGCGCGGGCGCCAGCGACCTCTATGTCGTGATGGTGCGCACCGGCGCCGACGGCCCCGGCGGCCTCTCGACGCTGGTTGTCGAGGGCGATACGCCCGGCGTCTCGCTCGGCGCCAATGAGCGCAAGATGGGCTGGAACGCGCAGCCGACCCGTGCGGTGATCTTCGAGAATGCGCGGGTGCCGGTGGCCAATCGCCTTGGCGACGAAGGCATCGGCTTCAAGATCGCGATGGCCGGGCTCGACGGCGGTCGCCTCAACATCGCCGCCTGTTCGCTCGGCGGCGCGCAGACCGCGCTCGACAAGGCGCTCGCCTACATGAAGGAGCGCAAGGCGTTCGGAAAGCGGCTCGACGAATTCCAGGCGCTGCAGTTTCGCATCGCCGACATGGCAACCGAGCTCGAGGCCGCGCGCACGTTCCTGTGGCGTGCGGCGGCGGCGCTCGACCGCAAGGATCCCGATGCCACCATGCTGTGCGCGATGGCCAAGCGCTTCGGCACCGATGTCGGCTTCGAGGTCGCCAACCAGGCGCTGCAGCTGCATGGCGGCTACGGATACTTGAGCGAATATGGCATCGAGAAGATCGTACGCGACCTGCGCGTGCACCAGATCCTCGAAGGCACCAACGAGATCATGCGTCTGATCGTGGCGCGCAAGATGATCGAGGGCGCGCGATGACGGCTTCTGCGGCGGCGGACAGCGACGGCGATCTGATCGCGCGCAGGGAAGGCTCAGCCGGGATCATCCGGCTGAACCGGCCCAAGGCCATCAATGCGGTGACATTGGAGATGTTTCGCGACATCGACAAGGCGCTCGACCGCTTCGAGGCCGATCCGGAGGTCGCCCTGATCCTGCTCGAGGGTGCCGGCGAGCGCGGCCTTTGCGCCGGCGGCGACATCCGGGCGCTCTACGAGAGCTCCAAGGTCGATGGCGATCTCGGCAAGATCCTGTGGCGCGAGGAATATATCCTCAACGCCCGCATTGCCGCGTTCAAAAAGCCCTATGTCGCGTTCATGGACGGCATCGTGATGGGCGGCGGCGTCGGGCTGTCCGCCCATAGCCGCCACCGCGTGGTCACCGAACGCACCAAGCTTGCGATGCCCGAAGTCGGCCTCGGTTTCTTCCCCGATGTCGGCGGCACCTGGCTGTTGTCGCACGCGCCCGGCGAGATCGGCACCTATTTTGGCCTGACCGGGCAAACCATGAACGGGCCCGATGCGGTCTATGCGGGCTTTGCCGACTCGGTCGTGCCGTCAGGCAAGCTCGCTGCGCTGCGCGAGGCGCTGACCAGGGCTGCGCCGGGAACGCCGTCGTCCGAGATCGAGGCGCTGATCAACGGCTTTGCGACCGGCGAGACCGCAGGCCCGGTCGCGGCGCTCGAGCCGCGGATCGACCAATGGTTCGGCTTCGACCGCATGGAGGACATCGTCGCCGCACTGAAGCGCGACGACTCGGAGCTGGCGCTGGCCACGCTGAAGACGCTGGGCGAAAAATCGCCGCGTGGCATGGTGGTGACGTTGCAGCTGTTGCGGCTCGCGCGCGGCGCCTCTTCACTGGAGGCGTGCCTGGTGCGCGAATATCGGGCCGCGCTGGAAGTGTTCCGCAGCGATGATTTCCGCGAGGGCGTGCGCGCCGCCGTCATCGACAAGGACCGCAATCCGAAATGGTCGCCGGCGGCAATCGAGGATGTGACGCCGGAGATGATCGCGCCGTATTTTGCCGAGATCGGCAAGGACGAACTGGTGTTCGACCAGGCCAAATAGAGCAGATCAAGCAAGAAGCAGTTTCGACGGGAGGACAACATGGCAACCATCGCATTCATCGGCCTCGGCAACATGGGCGGGCCGATGGCGGCCAATCTGGTCAAGGCCGGCCACAAGGTCGTCGCCTTCGATCTGGTGGCGGCGTCGCGCGATCAGGCCAAAGCTGACGGCGCTGCGATTGCGGAGAGCTCGGTCGCCGCCGTGAAGGGCACCGATGTCGTCGTCACCATGCTGCCCGCCGGCAAGCATGTGCTGGCGGTCTGGACCGACGTGCTGCCCGCGATGACCAAGGGCGCGCTGATCATCGATTGCTCGACCATCGATGTCGACAGCGCCAAGCAGGCGCATGCGCTGGCCGCGGAGCACGGCATGCTCTCGGTCGATGCCCCGGTCTCCGGCGGCACCGGCGGCGCCAAGGCCGCAACGCTCACCTTCATGTGCGGCGGCGCGGAGCAGGCCTTTGCGGCAGCAAGGCCCGTGCTGGAGAAGATGGGCAAGAAGCTCGTGCATTGCGGCGGCGCGGGTGCAGGGCAGGCGGCCAAGATCTGCAACAACATGATCCTCGGCATTTCCATGATCGCCGTCAGCGAGGCCTTTGCGCTCGGCGAAAAGCTTGGCCTGTCGCACCAGGCGCTGTTCGACGTCGCCTCGACCTCCTCGGGCCAGTGCTGGTCCTTGACCTCCTATTGCCCGGTGCCGGGCCCGGTTCCGGCCTCGCCCGCCAACAACGACTACAAGCCCGGCTTTGCCGCGGCGCTGATGGTCAAGGACCTGACCCTGGCGCAGGACGCGGCCAACGCCGCCGGCGCCGTGACCCCGCTCGGCAAGCATGCGCAGGAGATCTATCAGACCTTCGACGCGTCGGGGAATGGCGGGGTGGATTTTTCGGGTATTATCCGGCACGTTAGGAGCCTCGCCGGGAAAAGCTGATGACGACCTTCCAGGAAGCGCGTGCCTTTCTGCTGAAACATCGCACGGACTACGAGACCGCGGTCCGCAATTTCCGCTGGCCCGACCCCGTGCCGTTCAACTGGGCGCTGGACTGGTTCGACGCGGAGCTCGCGCAAAGCCCTGAAAGCCGCGACCGCACCGCGCTCTGGATCGTCGATGCCGGCAGCGACCGGCAGACCAGGCTGTCCTTTGCGACGCTGTCGCGCCGCTCCAACCAGGTCGCGAACTTCCTGCGTGCGCAGGGGCTGAAGCGCGGCGACCATCTGCTCCTGCTGCTCGGCAATCTCGTGCCGCTGTGGGAGACCATGCTCGCCGCGATGAAGCTCGGAATCGTCGTGATCCCCGCCACCACGCTATTGACGCCGGACGAACTGCGCGACCGGCTCGACCGCGGCCGTGCGCGAGCGGTGGTCGCGACGCAGGACCAGGTGGCCAAATTCGCCGATCTCGGCGGCGCCGGTCTCGTGCGCATCGTGGTCGGTGCTTCGAGCGCACAACAGGGTTGGCTGCCGTTCGAGCAGGCCGCGGATTTTCCGGAAGCCTTTACGCCCGACGGTCCGACGCAGGCCGACGATCCGATGCTGCTCTATTTCACCTCGGGCACCACGGCCAAACCGAAGCTGGTGCGGCACAGCCAGCGATCCTATCCGGTCGGGCACCTCTCGACCATGTATTGGCTCGGACTGCAGCCCGGCGACGTCCATCTCAACATCTCCTCGCCCGGCTGGGCCAAGCATGCCTGGAGCTGCTTCTTCTCGCCCTGGAATGCGGGCGCCACCGTGTTCGTGGTCAACCAGCCGCGCTTCGATGCCAAGGGGCTGCTGTCGACCATCGGCCGCTGCGGCGTCACCACGCTGTGCGCGCCGCCGACGGTGTGGCGGCTGTTCATCCAGGAGCGGCTCTCGGACTTCAAGGTGAACCTGCGCGAAGCCTGCGGCGCCGGCGAGCCGCTCAATCCGGAAGTCATCGATCAGGTGCGTGCCGCGTGGGGCCTCACCATCCGCGACGGCTACGGCCAGACCGAGACCGCAGCCATCGTCGGCAACTCGCCGGGCCAGACGGTCAAGATCGGCTCGATGGGCCGGCCGCTGCCCGGCTATCGCGTCGAGATCACCGACGCGGACGGCCATGTCACAAAAGAAGGCGAGGTGACGCTCAAGCTCGGCGCCGACCGCCCCGCAGGCCTGATGCAGGGCTATCAAGGCGAGGACGGCAGGCTGTCGGGCGCGGACGGCGCGATCTATCGCTCCGGCGACGTCGTGTTCGTCGACGACGACGGCTATCTCACCTTTGTCGGCCGCTCTGACGACGTGTTCAAATCCTCCGACTACCGCATCAGCCCGTTCGAGCTGGAAAGCGTGCTGCTGGAGCATGAGGCGGTGGCGGAAGCGGCCGTGGTGCCGTCGCCCGATCCGATCCGGCTCGCGATACCGAAGGCCTATGTGCTGCTGACGGCGGGCACGGAAAGCTCGGCCGAGACGGCGCTGTCGATCTTCAAACACCTGCACACGCATCTCGCGCCGTTCAAGCGCATCCGGCGGATCGAGCTGGTGAGGGAGCTGCCGAAGACCATTTCCGGCAAGATCCGCCGCGTGCAGCTGCGGCGCCTCGAACATGATAACAATCGCGCGGATGGCTTGCGCGGCGTCGAATTCCGTGAAGAGGATTTTCCGGAATTGCAGAAGGTCCGCTCCGCCGGATCGGACCACGAGGGAGACAGCAAGACAACATGAACGAAGTCTGGAAGAAGCCGCCGATTTCGCTGGCGGCCTATCAAGCCATGGTCGGCCACGAGATCGGCGTGTCCTCGTGGCATCTGATCGATCAGAGCCGCATCAACATCTATGCCGACGTGATCGAGGATCACCAGTTCATCCATGTCGACCCCGAGCGCGCAAAGGACACGCCGTTCGGCACCACGGTCGCCCACGGCTTTCTCACGATGTCCTTGATGAGCATCATGTCATATGAGGTGATGCCGGTGATCGAAGGCACGAGGATGGGCGTCAATTACGGCTTCGACAAGCTGCGCTTCATCTCGCCGGTCAGGTCGGGCGCGCGCGTGCGCGGCCGCTTTACGCTGGCCGAGGCGAGGCTGCGCAAGGACAAGGAGCTGCAGTCGCGCACCAACGTCACCGTCGAGATCGAGGGCGAGGACAAGCCCGCTCTGGTCGCCGACTGGATCGGGCTGATCTATTTCGAGTAGCCCCACCCGTCATGGCCGGGCCAAAGCGCGACACGCGTCTTTGGCCACTTGACCCGGCAATCCATCATTGATCAAACAGCCTCAGCCTTTTGACGGATTGCCGGGTCAAGCCCGGCAATGACGAGGATACAAATAACCATCCGGGAATACACACATGACAATCAGGTTTGACGGACGCGTCGCCATCGTGACCGGCGCAGGCAATGGTCTGGGCCGCGCCCATGCGCTGGGCCTGGCGAGCCGCGGCGCCAAGGTCGTGGTCAATGATTTCGGCGGCGCGCGCGACGGCAGCGGCGGATCGCTGACCCCGGCGCAGGCTGTGGTCGAGGAGATCAAAAAGGCCGGCGGCGTGGCGATGGCCGACGGCGCCGACGTCTCCAATTTCGAGCAGGTCAAGGCCATGGTCGAGCGTGCGACCAAGGAGTGGGGCGCGGTCGATCTGCTCTGCGCCAATGCCGGCATCCTGCGCGACAAGTCGTTCGGCAAGATGGAGGCAAGCGATTTCGAGAAGGTGCTGGCCGTGCATCTCGTCGGCAGCTTCTACTGCTGCAAGGCGGTGTGGGACGGCATGCGCGAGCGCAATTACGGGCGCATCGTGCTCACCACCTCGTCCTCCGGCCTCTATGGCAATTTCGGCCAGGCCAATTACGGCGCGGCGAAATCCGGCATGGTGGGCCTGATGAACGTGCTCGCGGAAGAGGGCCGCAAGTACAATATCCGCGCCAACATCATCTCGCCCACCGCCGCGACCCGCATGACCGAGGAGCTGTTGCCGCCGCAGGCGTTGCAACTGATGAAGCCGGAATCGATCACGCCGGCGGTGGAATTCCTGCTCAGCGAGGATGCGCCGACCCGCACCATCATGGGCGCCGGCGCGGGCTCCTTCGCCGTGATCAAGATCGTCGAAAGCGAGGGCATCAACCTGCCCGAGACCGAATGGACCCCGGACGCGGTCGCCGCCCGCTTCGCCGAGATCGCCGACATGTCTAAGGCCAAGGCGCTCGAAGGCGCCTTCCAGCAGACCCAGAAATATGTCAGCCAGGCCGCCGCGCGTCTGGGCGTGAAGCTGTAGAGTATTTTGCTCAGGCGGCAGATCCACTCACCGCTGTCATTCCGGGGCGGTGCCCAGCACCGAACTTCGGTGCGCAATTGCGCACCTGAGAATCTCGAGATTCCGGGCTCGGTCCTTCGGACCGCCCCGGAATGACCGAGCGGAGGCGTGAGGGCTCGGCCATGACGATCTTTTTCTGGGCCCGAGCGTAGGCATGCCTTCAACTCCAATCGACGCCGCCATCATCGGTGCCGGCCCCGCCGGGCTGATGGCGGCCGAGGTGCTGGCGCAGGGCGGCGCCCACGTCACCGTGTTCGATGCCATGCCGTCGGCCGGCCGCAAGCTCCTGATGGCCGGCCGCGGCGGGCTCAATCTCACCCATAGCGAGGAATTGGCCCAATTCCTCGCGCGCTATCGCGAGGCGGCGCCTGCACTCGAAGCGGCGATCCGGGCGTTTGCCCCGACGGCCTTGCGCGACTGGAGCGAGGCGCTGGGCCAACCGACCTTCGTCGGCTCCAGCGGCCGGGTCTTCCCGCAAGCCTTCAAGGCATCGCCCTTGCTGCGCGCTTGGTTGCGCCGGCTCGATGGTCTGGGCGTGCGATTTGCGTTCCGCCACCGCTGGTCCGGCTGGGACGAGGCGGGACGTTTGCTGTTTCAAACATCGGAGGGGAAGCGCGCCGTGGACACCCGCGCGACCGTGCTCGCGCTTGGCGGCGCAAGCTGGCCGCGGCTTGGTTCGGACGGCGCGTGGACGGCGACGCTCGCGGCCAGGGGTGTCGCGATGTCCCCGCTGCGGCCGGCCAATTGCGGCTTCACCGTCGCATGGACCGATCTGTTTCGCGATCGCTTCGAGGGCCAGCCGTTGAAGGGCGCCGCCTGGTCGTTCGGAGCGCAGACCATCCGCGGCGAAGCGACCGTGACCCGCACGGGCATCGAGGGCGGCGCGATCTATGCGCTATCGGCGGATCTGCGCGAGGCGATCGCGGCGTCAGGAGCGGCCATCCTGCATGTAGCTTTGCGGCCCGATCTGCAAACCGAGGCGCTCACCGCGCGGCTCTCGGCGCCACGCGGCAAGCAGTCGCTCTCCAATGTCCTGCGCAAGGCTGCGCAGCTGTCACCGCTCGCGATCGGCCTGTTGCAGGAGGCGGCGATCGCATCCGGCGTCTCGCTTGCCTCGCTGGCGCCGGACAAGCTTGCCACGCTGATCAACGCCGTGCCGGTCAGGCTCACCGGCACGGCGCCGATTGCACGCGCGATCTCGAGCGCCGGCGGCATAGCGCTCGCCGAGCTCGACGCCGACTTCATGATCCGTTGCCTGCCGGGCGTCTTCGCCGCCGGCGAGATGCTCGACTGGGAAGCGCCGACCGGCGGCTATCTCCTGCAGGCGTGCTTTGCGACGGGGGCGGCTGCGGGCAGGGGGGCGTTGCGCCGGCTCGCGCAAGTCGTCGCCTCCTGAACGAAATGGCTTGGCCGCGACGAGGCGGCACCATGGACGCGACAAGCGAGGACATTTCATTTCGGCGCGAGCGCGGCGCCGTTGAGGCGAGCCAGCAAGCCCTGCGCGACAGTATTTCCCTGGTCTGCGGCCAGCTTGTAGAGCCGCGCGGCTTCACGCTCGTCTTTCGGCAAGCCGCCGAGTGCCCGCTCATAGGCCAATCCAAGACTTGCCTGTCCCAACGAGCTGCCTTGATCCGCCGAGAGCTTGAACAAACGCACGGCTTCGCGCTCATCCTTCGCCAGTCCGCCAATCCCATTCATATAGGCAATCCCGAGATTGGCCTGTCCTGGCGCGCTGCCCTGATCGGCCGCAAGTTTGTAGAGGCGCACAGCTTCGCGGTCATCTTTGGCCAGCCCACCGCGGCCGGTCTGATAGAGGCGGCCGAGGTTGTTTTGTGCCGGGGGAAATCCCTGATCCGCAGACAGTTTGAGGAGCCGGACGGCTTCAACCTCGTCTTTGGGACCACCACGGCCCTGTTCGAGGAGATTGCCAAGACCGTTTTGGCCCAGGGCATTTCCCTGGTCTGCCGCGATTTTGAACAGCCGGAGCGCTTCGGCATCATCCTTTGGGACACCTCGTCCATTCACATAAAGCAACGCGAGATTGGCCGCAGCCTGAGCATTGCCGGATTGATACGCCTTGACGTACTGCATCCTCGCCCCGTCGAGATCTTTCGCCGCCTCGTAGGCGCGGCCGAGCTGCATCGCAATCCGGGCATCGTCCGGAGCTGCCGCTGCCGCCTCTTTGCAGGCAGCGATTGCCGTGTCCGGGACGATCTTATCAAAACTCACACCGGGGACGCCGGCCGGCCGCGTGTTATCGAACGGATTGGCGGCAGCTTGATCGCAAGCCGCCAGCAACTCGGCGGGCGACCGCTCGCCGGCGGCGGCGGAGCCACCGAACCCAACCGCCATTGCGAGAGCGGCAACAACCAGTCTCATCGCGATTTCCCTTCGGACAGGGCGAGGAGAGATCATCTCGGGAAGCCTGATCAACCAAGGGGTTTTCGATCATAGTCACGCTCTTAGTCGAGCGTGGAGGTGACAAGGTTCAAGTCGCGCGCGGAGCCGCGCTTCCGCGGTCACTCATCGAGGCCCGCGCCGCTCGCAGCTCGGGGGGGCGGCGGCAAGGCACGCGTGACGATGGCGAAATGCGCGTCATCCCCGCGCAAACGGCTTTGCCGTTTGTCGCCGGAGGCGCCTGCGAAGCAGGCCTCGACTGATGCGAAGGCGTTACCGCAGCTTGCCGCGCGCGGCGACCGGCAGCACGCCGATGATCTCCTCACCACGCACCATCACCACCTCGTCCATCATGTTGACGACAACGCAGACGTGGTTGGGCACGATGCGCACGACGTCGCCGACATTGGGACGGGTGTTGCTGCGGGCGAGATCGAGGAAGCCGTGCTCCTCGGCAAAGCGCGCGATCCTGGCTTCGGGATGTTCGAGGATCAGGCCGAAGCCGTCGAGCCCGCCGCCGGGGTCGGAGGTCAGGGTCTTGGAGCCGGCGTCCAGGATGCCGCGCTCGGGTGCGGCGCGGCTCACCACCGTCGCATAGATGTTCAGCGCGCAGTCGTCCCAGGTCGCAACGCCCGCCTGCACCTGCATGCGATCGTTGTAGATATAGGTGCCGGGCCGGTGCTCGGTCGCGCCCTTGAGCTTGCCGAGATTGATCAGGTTCGGCGAGCCGCCGGTCGAGACGATCGCGGCATCCAGGCCATGCTCGCGCACGCCCTTGAGTGCCTCGTCGAAGAATTTTTGCGCGTCCGCCCATCCGGTCTCGGTCGGGTAGAGCATGAAGCCCGCGAAATTGAGTCCCTTGAGCGAGGCGATCTGGCGCGCGAGCGCAATCGCTTCCGCCGGCGTCTCGACACCGGCGCGCTTGCGGCCGGTGTCGCATTCCACCACCACCGACAATGGACGGCCCGAGAGCTCGGCTGCTTTCGGTAGCCCCGCGATCACCACCTCATTGTCGGCGGCGACCGTCATGTTGGCCTTGGCCTGCAGCGCGGCCAGGCGCGCCATCTTCTCGTCGCCGATCAGATTGTAGCTGATGAGGATGTCGTTGATCCCGGCGTCCGCCATGATCTCGGCCTCGCCGAGCTTCTGGCAGGTGATGCCCTTTGCACCGGCGTCGACCTGCATTTTCGCCAGCATCGGGCTCTTGTGGGTCTTGATATGCGGCCGGTTGGCGACGCCGGCGGCGTCGCAGGCCGCCTGCACGCGGGCGATGTTGCGCTCGACCTTGTCCATGTCGATGACGGCGCAGGGCGTGCCGTAGTCGCGGGCGATCTTGGCGGCGAGGGGCGTGGTCATGGTTGCAAACCTGTCGGGTGGATTTAAGCCTGTTCGATTTCTTCGCGGAGCATTTCGAGCTCCAGCCAGCGATCTTCCGCCGCCGCCAGCTCCGCTTGCGCGGTAGCGATCGCGGCCGAGACCTGCTCGAATGTCTTGCGATCCTTTGCGTACAGATCAGGGTCATCAAGCAGCTTCTGCTGCTTCGCGATGTCGTCCTGCAGCTTGGCGATGGTCTTGGGCAAGGTCTCCAGCGCGTGCTTCTCGTTGAAGCTCAGCCGGCGCTTCGCAGCCGCGGCGGCTGGAGCGGTCGCAAGCTTCACTTCCTTCTTCGCGTCCGCCGCCGGCGCCTTGACGGTGTCGCGCTTCAGGTCGGCCCCGCGCTGGATCAGCATGTCGGAATAGCCGCCGGCATATTCGACCCATCTGCCGTTGCCCTCGGGCACGATCACCGAGGTCACCACCCGATCGAGAAAGTCGCGGTCGTGGCTGATCAGGAGCACCGTGCCTTCGTAGTCGCCGAGCATCTCCTCGAGCACGTCGAGCGTTTCGAGGTCGAGGTCGTTGGTCGGCTCGTCCAGCACCAAGAGGTTCGACGGTTTTGCCAGCGCGCGCGCCAGCATCAGCCGGCCGCGCTCGCCGCCGGACAGCACCTCCAGCGGCGTGCGGATCTGCTCCTGCGAGAACAGGAAGTCCTTCATGTAGCTCGCGACATGCTTCGGCTTGCCGCCGACCATGACATGGTCGCCGCGGCCTCCGGTCAGCGCTTCCGACAGCGTCGTTTTCGGGTCGAGGCTTTCGCGGTGCTGATCCAGCGTGGCCATCTCGATGTTGACGCCGAGCCGGATCGTGCCGCTGTCGGGCGTCGTGGCGCCGGTCAAGAGGTTCACCAGCGTGGTCTTGCCGGCGCCGTTGGGGCCGACGATGCCGACCCGGTCGCCGCGCTGGATGCGGGTGGAGAAGCCGTCGACGATCTTGCGGTCGCCATAGGACTTGACGACGCCCTTCGCCTCGATCACGAGCTTGCCGGATTTGTCGGCCTCCGCCGCGGCGAGATTGGCGCTGCCGGTGGCGCCGCGATAATTGCGCCGCTGCGAACGCATCTCGTGCAGCAGGCCGAGCCGTCGCACGTTGCGTTTGCGGCGGCCGGAGACGCCGTAGCGCAGCCAGTGCTCCTCGTTGACGATCTTGCGGTCGAGCTTGTGCTGCTCGCGCTCTTCCTCCGCCAACACCTCGTCACGCCAGGATTCGAAGGCGGCAAAGCCGCGATCGATCTGCCGGATCTCGCCGCGGTCGAGCCAGGCGGTGGCGCGGGAGAGGTTGGTCAGGAAGCGGCGGTCGTGGCTGATCAGGACCAGCGCGCTGCGCGAGTTTTCCAGCTCCGCCTCGAGCCATTCGATGGTCGGCAGGTCGAGATGGTTGGTCGGCTCGTCCAGGAGCAGGATGTCGGGCGCAGGCGCCAGCACCCGTGCCAGCGCCGCCCGCCGCGCCTCGCCGCCGGAGAGATGCGCAGGGTCCTCCTCGCCGGATAGACCGAGCTGCTCCAGCAGGTAGCGCGCCTGGTAATGGTCGTCGCCGGGGCCGAGGCCGGCCTCGACATAGGCAAGCGTCGTCCTGTGGTCGCCGAAATCCGGCTCCTGCGGCAGATAGCGGACGGTTGCGCCGGGCTGCACGAAGCGGGTGCCGGAATCAGGCTCGACCAGGCCCGCCATGATCCTGAGCAGGGTCGATTTGCCGGAGCCGTTGCGGCCGATCAGGCAGACCCGCTCCATAGGCGACACCGACAGCTCCACGCCCGAGAGCAGCGGTGTGCCGCCGAACGTGAGGCGGATGTCCTTGAGCTGGATGAGCGGCGGGGCCATTGGATTCCCTGGACTTGAGGGGCGGGTGGTACCCCATCCGCGCATGAATGGCGAGCGAAAGCAGGGCCTTGCCAGTCAAGTTCCCTCGCGTACGATCCCTGTCCGGGCAATCCGGCAAACTGAGGATGACCTGTACGATGAGCGCCATCACCATCTACCGCGTCTCGGCCTATAACACGGCGAAACAGTCCGAGAACAAGATGCATGACGATACGGTGGCGCGCCGCTTCGGCTTTTCCGGCGGGCTCGTGCCCGGCGTCGATGTGATGGCCTATATGATGCACTTGCCGGTTGCGCGATGGGGGCGCCCCTTCCTGGAGCGGGGGCTGATCGAGGCGCGCTTCGTCAAGCCGGTCTACGACGGCGAGGATGTCGACCTGACCGCGCGCGAAACCGATGGCGTGCTGGAGCTCGAGGTCGAAAGCCGCGGCGAGATCTGCGCCACCGGCAGCGCCTCGCTGCCGGCGGCCGCGCCCGCGCTCTCGCTTGCCGATTACAGGCAGGTCGCCGCGGTCGCCGAGCGGAAGCAGGTCGATGCGGCCTCGTTCGCGCTCGACCAATGGCTCGGCACCACCCCGCGCGCCTGGGCGGGCGAGGCGGCCAGGGATTACCTCTCCGACATCAGGGAGACCGACCCGATCTATCTGCATGAGGGGCTCGGCCATCCCGGCATCCTGCAGAAGGTGATGAACCGGCTGCTGGTGGACAACGTCATTCTCGGCCCCTGGATTCACGTCGGCAGCCGCATGCAGCTCTTGTCGGCCGGCAAGGAAGGCGACGAGATCACGGCACGCGCGAAGGTCGTCGGCAATTACGAGAAGAAGGGCCACCGCTTCGTCGAGCTCGACGCGCTGGTGGTCGCCAACAACACCACGCCGCTGGCGCATTGCCGGCACATCGCGATCTACCAGCCTCGCGAGCAGGCGGCGGCGTAGGTTGGGAGCGGACTGTTAGAATCCCTTGAGGCGATCGGCTTCAACGCGCGTCAGATATTCGTGCCAGTCAAGCGCCAACTCGCCCTCCGAACAGCCTAGGATTTCCGCAATCCTTGCGGTGCTGGTGAGTTCCAAAACCCGCCGGACAGTGTCGTTGTCAACGAATTCATAGAGCGCGCCGCGCGCCATACCAAGCGCCAATAGTACTGCTGCTTACTTTCGCAAGTGGTCCCTTTCGAGGGGATCATCCTTTTTGGTCATGCAATCCGCCTAAGCTTGTCTCGGGCATCGACGTCTCGCTCCGCCGTCATTCCGGGATGGTCCGAAGGACCAGACCCGGAATCTCGAGATTCCGGGTTCGGTGCTGCGCACCGCCCCGGAATGACGGGGGGCTAACTCACACCGCCTTCGCTTTCGCCTCCTGGATCGCCCGCCACACGCGCTCCGAGGTCAGGGGCATATCGATGTGCTTGATGCCATACTCGGACAGCGCATCGACCACGGCATTGACGATAGTCGACAGCGAGCCGGCGCAGCCGGCCTCGCCGCAGCCTTTTGTCCCCAGCGGATTCGTGGTCGCCGGCACCGGGTGATCGCCGACGGTCATCATCGGGATGTCCTCGGCGCGCGGCATGGCGTAGTCCATGAACGAGCCGGTGACGGGCTGGCCGTTCTCGTCATACTGCACGTGCTCCATCAGCGCCTGGCCGATGCCCTGCGCAACGCCGCCATGGAGCTGACCGGCCACGATCATCGGATTGACCACGGTGCCGAAATCATTGACGCCGGTGTAGCGCACGATCCTGACCACGCCGGTATCGGGATCGACCTCGACCTCCGCGACATGGCAGCCATTGGGGAAGGCCGAGGGCACCGGACCCGTGGTGTGGTCGACGTCGAGCGAGTTGGGCACGCCCTCCGGCATTTTGCTCTCGCGCAATTTCTTGGCAAGCTCGATGATGTCGATGGAGCGGTCGGTGCCGGCGATGGTGAAGCGGCCGTCGCCGAACTCGATGTCGGCTTCCGACGCTTCCAACAGATGCGCCGCCGCGCGCTTGCCCTTCTCGATGACGATGCGCGAGGCTTCCACGATCGCCATGCCGCTCGCGGTGATCGAGCGCGAGCCGCCGGTGCCGTTGCCGGTGTGGACGATATCGCTGTCGCCCTGTTCCAGCCGCACGCTCTCGAAGGGCACGCCGAGCTGCGCCGAGAGCACCTGCGCGAACGGCGCGGCGTGGCCCTGGCCGTAGTCCAGCGTGCCGGTGATCAGCTTCACCCCGCCATCGGCCTCGAACACGATCTTGCCGAGCTCGGCAAGATCGTGTTCGAGGCCGATG
>Ga0209062_1000862_pt1 | contig 69167 bp, 63 predicted proteins | sample Coa_R2_2_FD_187158 | JGI IMG/M metagenome (GOLD analysis project Ga0209062, IMG submission 187158) | Surface soil microbial communities from Centralia Pennsylvania, which are recovering from an underground coalmine fire - Coalmine... | ecosystem: Environmental > Terrestrial > Soil > Unclassified... | reverse complement strand
GGCGAGTTCTCGCACGAAGATGTCCCGCGCCCGGGCGCTCTTCAGCAGCGGCAATCGCCGGTAGCAACTGAACGTGAGGAAGTGCAGATCACCAAGGCCAAAAACACGTTTCAAGCCGGCAGGCATGTGGAGACTCCGGACAACTAGACGCCCCGGGAAGAAAGAAAAATCAACCCCAAGACCCAGGTTCCAGAAACCGGAACCCGGGGCACCCTCCGTCTCTCGCTACTTCCTCGAGACGTGCCGCAGTGTTATCCTCTCCCCGACCGTTATGTCAACCACTTCCGATCCCGGGCCACCCGCCCACCCTCCGTCTCTCGCTACTTCCTCGAGACGTGCCGCAGTGTTATCCTCTCCCCGACCGTTATGTCAACCACTTCCGATCCCGGGCCACCCGCCCTGGTCAGCTCTTAAAGACAACAAGTGTAATTAACCGTGAATTCGATGGGGGGCGAATAGTGCGACTTTCGATTCTTCTACTCATGCAAATGGTCGGTATTACTCACTTTCTTTATCAGTCACCGATCGATGTCAAGCCCATCAAAATCGAAGAAACTTACCATAAGCATACGAAGGGTCCAGACCCGATTCTGGTACTGCGCATTTGGCTACCAGAAGATGAGCCCAGTAAGACAAGCTTTTTGCGAGTAGTCGAGCTTCTGAAGCAGAAGTACGAAAAGGAACCACGAATCGAAGCTAACATCTTTAGTTCCGAAGACGGTGCCAAAGGTTTTAGTGAGCTGTATGAATTTTCAGGATACAAGGAGTATTACTCAACCTGGAGGGCCAAGTATTGGCTCGACCGAAAGAACGGGAAGGAGTGGCTTGACTACTGCGAAGGGCCCCATGATAAGGAGAAGAATCCATTTGTTCACATAGACATTGAAAGCACTAGCCGCAAATGATTATCCTGCCTGGGGCGTGCCATTGTTTCCAGTTAAGGCCCCTTTGCTGCGAGGCGCTCTACGTTTGGCGGGTGGGCCATGCACAAGGGCAGCACGGGCCTTCCTGACTTCCTGACGTGCTTCCCCCATTTTCCCCGACGAGCATATATGATTCGGACTTGAGTTGCGCGGTCTCCCCAATCTGGGTCCGTTTGGGTCCAATAAGCGCACACCATCTCCGTCCGCCGCTTGTTCCCCGAAGATAATCTGGGAACTCGCCCTCCCAGTCCCAACCATTGAATCAAAGTTGATTTGCTGACCGGGAGCATGCCGTCCGGCAGAATCGCGTCCACTGATTTCCGCGAAGTTGTCCCGCCTTTAGTTGAAACGTGAAGAAGAGAAGCAGCGGTTCTCGACCCGAACTCGGATAGAGTTCGGGTTGCTCCCACCCTCTTCCGGAGGTTCGCTGCTTGTGTCTTTGCGCCGGAAACTCTTCGCTCCTGCCCATGCTTCCAACAGCGTCCCATCCACCGTGAAGTGCTCGTCACTCAGCAGGCTCTTTTCCCGCAGCTTCCCCACCACGCCCTGGAAAAACGCACTGGCGATGCCTCCCGCCAACAGCCGCTCGCGGTTCTTGCTGAACACCGTCGGCACCCACACCGCCTCGTCCATGTTCAGTCCCACGAACCAGCGAAACAAAATGTTGTAGTCCATCTCCTCCATCAACAGCCGTTCGCTGCGCACCGAGTGAAACATCTGCAACAACTGCGCCCGCAGCAGTTGCTCCGGCGGAATCGACGGACAGCCCACTTTGGCGTACACGAGGGCGAACCGCGGCGACAACTCTTTGAGCGCCGCGTCCACCATCTTGCGGATCGGCCGCAACGGATGATCTTTCGGCACCCGCTGCTCCGGCGAAACGTAGCTGAACTCGTGATTCTGCTGCTGGTCGTTTCCTCTCATGCACCCTTGAACGCGCGCCACGCCACCGCGTTACAAATTTTCCGAGTTTTTCAGCAGCCTGCTAGAGTGTGCCAGCCGCCTTCCAATGATATTAAGAAATGTTGATCGGACAGTTGACACCGGGGGGAGAGGGTCTCTAGAGTCAATGACAAGAATATGGGCGCGAGAAAAATTCAGATCGGGCAGCTTTGGAAGAAGAATGAGACCGGGGACACGTATCTGGTGACCCGGGTGTACACGGAGGCGCTGAGCACGATCGCGGTGTTGCGAAAGTCCGGGGCGGAGGAGCAAGACCTGGTGCGGGTGAAAGTGGAGCGGACGGGGGATGGCCAGGGGTTGCCGGGATTCGTGCCGGCGGTGGAAGACGACTAGACAGGAAAGAAGGGAAATGAAGGGCTGGAAGTTGCCCCCGTGTTTGCCCCTGCAAGAGGCAGCTTGTGTGAAGCGCATTACTACCTAGCAAGCCCAAAGAACCACACACATCCGTGAATCAGTGTGTACGCGGAGTTTTGCTCGCGCGGATGCCCCCCTCCCGCTACCCGGCGTCCGCGAAAGGCAGGCCGGGTAGCGGCGAGGCTCCACCATAGGAAAGCCGCAAAGCGGCAAGCCTGAAGACTGGCAATGCTCCCGGTGGCGTGGACAGGTCGAGTTGCGTTGCCGGGTTAATCCTTGTAGCCGAAGATCAAGACGTCGAGGGCGTCGGTGCCCTTGTTGCCCATGGCGTCGGCGTAGATAGAGAGCTTGGTGCAGGGGACTTCGTAGACCCGCGTGACCTGCGAGTGCGGGGTGAGGGTGAGCACGTCGAGCTGCGCCACCAGTTCGTTACCTTCGGTGATGGTGAGGCGCACGTTGATGCCGGATCCGGAACCGATGCGCTCGTCGGCAACCACGCGGATGCGTTCAAAGGCGCTGACGTCGACGACGCCAAGTTCCTTGGATTGCCCGGCAGGAATGGAGACGCCTCCAATCGGCGTGCGGAATGCCAGAACGGTGTGTGAAGGCTGCATTGCGGGAGCTGTACCCATGATTTCCTCCAGTGCGAATGGATGGGAGCACTGGTGAAGCGATGTGCAACGGGAGGGGAGCTGCAGGAAGGCTTCATCAGACTTCCGCTCTCGGGGAGAGAGCAGGTGGATTGTAGAAGAAGGGGAAGAGGTGTCAAGGAAATAAAAGTACCAGCCGTGTACCAGATTGGGGCGGGACACGACTGCTTCTACTGCGCTGAACAGCGAATTCCATACAATAACCTGCGCACTTCAGGGGCTGAAGCCCGATTCCTTCCAGCGACTGATGCGGCGGCTGAAGCCGCCGCCTCCTAAAAACCTGATGCTCGACGTCACCGAGCAGAAAATGACAAAAACTAACGGGGCGTGAGGCTAGATGGAGCGGACGGCGAGGGCGACAACGTCGTCGACGGCCATGGGCTCCTTCTGGAGGAAAGGCTCGCCGTATTTGACGTTGATGAGCTGGCCGTGATGGCGTGCGAGCAGGTCCATGCGGTGATCGAGTTCGTCGATGGCCAGAAAGACGCGCTGTTTGCGTTCGCTTTTGGCGGGGCGGAATTGCGAGCCATAGGCGAGGATGGCTTTGCGGCGCTGCGCGTATTCCCTGGTGATGTCGACGATGAAGGTGGGCGGCATGCCTTCAAAGGAAGTGGCGTAGAGGATTTTGAAGGGGCGATGGGGCTCGCCGGTGAGGGGAAGTTGTTTGAGGCCGGCGAGGAAGCAGGCCTCGTAGCAGAGGGTGGAGGCGTGATAGTGGTCGGGATGGCGGGCATCCCAATAGGGGATGATGACGGTGTGGGGGCAGAGGTCGCGGATCATTTGCGCGAGGCGCATTTTGTTTGGGCGGGAGGGCTGGACGTCGGAATCCGGAATACCGAGATTGCCGCGCCAGGAGGCTTTGAGGATTTTGGCCGCGAGAGCCGCTTCCTTGGCGCGGGTTTCCGGAGTGCCGCGAGTGCCCATTTCGCCGGCGGTGAGGTCGAGGATGCCGGTGCGATAACCCTTGTTGGCCATTTTCAGGAGCGTGCCGCCGCAGGTGAGTTCGACGTCGTCGGGATGGGCGGCTATGGCAAGAAGGTCGAGTTTCATTTTTGGCCTCGGAGCTGCGGAAGAATTGTACTGGCAGGAGTGATTGGTGACTAGTGACTGCCGAGCGCCCGGGGAGCCTGGAGCAAGTTGGGCCTGATGACGTCGAGTTGCGAGAGTGTGCTAATTTGGCAGGATGAGTGGAGAGATAAAATTGGCGGGGCAAGTGGCGCTGGTGACGGGCGCTGGAAAACGGCTGGGGCGGGCAGTGGCGTTGCGATTGGCGAGGGAAGGCGCCGACGTGGCGGTGCATTACGGGAAGTCCGAGGCGGAGGCACGCGAGGTGGTTGCCGCGATCGAAGCGATGGGGCGGAAAGCGGCGGCGTTTTCGGCGGAGCTGACGGATGTGCGTGCGATTGAAAAGCTGGTGGCGGACGTGGCGGCGCGATTCGGACGGCTGGACATTCTGGTGAACAGCGCGGCAAATTTTCAGGAGACAAAATTTGGCGAGACGACCGAGGCGACGTGGGACGCTTCGCTGGACACGAATTTGAAGGCGCCGTTTTTTTGCGCGCAGGCGGCAGCGGACCATCTGGCGAAAAGCGGGCAGGGAGTGATTGTAAATTTCGCGGATATCGGGGGCTTACTGGGGTGGAGAGAATACCTGCCGCATTCGCTGGCGAAATCCGGCGTGATTCTGATGACACGAATTCTGGCGAAAGAGCTTGCGCCGCGCGTGCGGGTGAATGCCATTGCGCCGGGAACGATCACCATGGAGGGCGATCCGGCGGAGTGGCAAGAGGACTTCGTACAACGCGCGCCGCTGCGGCGAACCGGGAGGGTGGATGAAATCGGCGACGCGGTGATGTACCTGATTGGAGCTGAATTTGTGACGGGGCACTGCCTGGTGATTGATGGCGGGAGAACGCTATAGGGATGCATGGGAGTTGAAGGTCCAAGAGTTCAGGAGAGAGTTTAGCCTGTTGGGCCTTGCGGACTGCCCGATGCGCGAGTTTGGAATGTATGAACCTTAAAGTCTTAGACACCGGAACTATGTCGCGGAACCTCGGATCAAAATCTGTTCAGGGATTGTATGCGACTCCGACGCGCGCGGTGTTATTCTAAGAAGTCACGCGTGCGTTTCATTTCAAGGTGCCGGGCGGAGTTCGAGCCCCGGCGGGAAGCAGAGAAAGGGCCATCGCTCTCATGGACCAGGAGACTTACGTACCAAGGCATATCGAAGATGTAGAGATTCAGGAATGGCTGGAGTCTTTGGACTCCGTGCTGGAATCGAGCGGGCCGGATGTGGCGCGCGAGATTTTGGAACGTTTGCGGGCGCACGCGACGGTGAGCGGGATCGATCTGCCGTTCACGGCGAACACGCCCTATGCGAACACCATACCGGCTCGCCTGGAGCCGTTGTTTCCCGGGGACCAGCAACTGGAGCGACGAATCAAGTCGTTGATTCGCTGGAACGCGCTGGCGATGGTGGTCCGCGCGAACAAGGAAGAACACAACATCGGCGGGCACATTTCGACGTACGCCTCCGCCGCGACGTTGTATGAAGTGGGCTTCAACCACTTTTTTCGCGGACGAACGGAGACGTTCGAGGGCGATACGATTTATTTTCAAGGCCACGCCGCGCCGGGAATTTATGCGCGGGCCTTCATTGAAGGCCGTTTGAGCGTGGAGAAGCTGGAAAATTTCCGCCGGGAGTTGAAGCCCGGGGGCGGGCTTTCTTCGTATCCCCACCCCTGGCTGATGCCGGATTTCTGGGAATATCCGACGGTGTCGATGGGTCTGAGCCCTTTGATGGCGATTTATCAGGCGCGCTTCAACCGTTATCTGGTGAATCGGGGATTGAAGCCGGCGACGGACGCGAAAGTATGGGCGTTCCTGGGAGACGGCGAAACCGACGAGCCGGAATCGCTTGGGGCGATCACGCTGGCGTCGCGGGAAAAGCTCGACAACCTGATTTTCGTGATCAATTGCAACCTGCAGCGGCTGGATGGTCCGGTGCGCGGCAACGGCCAGATTATTCAGGAACTGGAATCGGCGTTCCGCGGCGCGGGCTGGAACGTGATCAAGGTGCTGTGGGGCAGCGAGTGGGATCCGATTCTGGAGCGCGACACCGAAGGGCTGCTGGTGAAGCGCATGGGCGAGATGGTGGACGGCGAATACCAGAAGCTGGTGGTTTCTAGCGGAGAGTACGTGCGGCAATATTTCTTCGGCAGCGACCCACGGCTGCTGAAGCTGGTGGAACCTTTGCCGGATGAGGCGCTGCGGCGGTTGCGGCTGGGTGGACACGATCCCCGGAAAGTGTACGCGGCGTACAAGGCGGCGTTCGAACACAAGGGCGGGCCGACGGTGATTCTGGCGCGCACGATCAAGGGATATGGGCTGGGCGAGGCGGGCGAGGGCAAGAACGTGACGCACCAGCAGAAAAAGCTGAACGAAGAAGAGTTGCGGGAATTTCGCTCACGCTTCGGCATTCCGCTGGGCGACGAAGAGATCGCGAAGATTCCGTTTTATCGGCCGCCGGAAGACAGCGAGGAGATGCGCTACCTGCGCGCGCGGCGGGAAGAGCTGGGAGGTTTTGTGCCGCAGCGAAAGGCGCGTTCGGTCGCGCTGTCCGGCGGACATTCGGAATTGTTCAAGGAGTTCCATGAGGGCAGCGAGGGGCGCGAGGTTTCCACTACGATGGCGTTCGTGGCCATGCTGCGAAAGATGCTGAAAGATGCGGAAATCGGCAAGCTGGTGGTGCCGATTGTGCCGGATGAAGCGCGGACATTCGGCATGGAATCGTTGTTCCGAACGGTGGGCATCTATTCGAGCGTTGGACAGAAGTATGAGCCGGTGGATGTGAACACGCTGCTCTACTACAAGGAAGCGAAAGACGGGCAGATTCTGGAAGAGGGCATCACGGAAGCGGGTTCGATGGCGTCGTTTATCGCCGCGGGTTCCGCTTACGCGTCGCACGGGATCAATACAATTCCGTTTTTTATTTACTACTCGATGTTCGGCTTCCAGCGCATCGCGGACTTTATCTGGGCCGCCGCCGACATGCGCACGCGCGGGTTCCTGTTAGGCGGAACTTCCGGCCGCACCACGCTTGCCGGCGAAGGCTTGCAGCATCAGGACGGCAACAGCCACGTGCTGGCGCTGACGGTTCCGAACCTGCTCGCTTACGATCCCGCGTATGCTTATGAGATTGCGGTGATCATCGAAGACGGTATCCGGCGGATGTACGTGGATGGCGAGAGCATCTTCTACTACATCACGGTGATGAACGAGCCGTACGTGATGCCGCAGATGCCGGAAGGGGTTAAGGACGGGATTTTGAAGGGTATGTACAAGTTCAAGCCGGCGACGAACAAGAAAGCCAAGCTGCGGGCGCAGTTGCTCGGCAGCGGGGCGATCCTCAACGAGGTGCTGCAGGCGCAGGAAATTCTGGAGAAGAGTTACGGCGTGGCCGCGGACGTCTGGAGCGTGACCAGCTATAAGTGCCTGTACATAGATGGCATCGAGACCGAACGCTGGAACCGCCTGCATCCGGACGAGACGCCGCGCGTGCCGTACGTAACGCAGTGCCTGGATGGTTCGGCGGGCGTGCTGGTGGCGGCCACGGATTACCTGAAGACGCTGCCGAACATGGTGGCCAAATGGATGCCGCGCCGGCTGGCATCGCTCGGCACGGACGGATTCGGGCGCAGCGAAGGGCGCGCATCGCTGCGCGACTTCTTTGAGGTGGATTCGAAGTTCATCGTGCTGGCCACGCTCCACGAACTGGCGCAAGACGGCCAGGTGGGCGAGGCGACCGTGCAAAACGCGATCAAGGACCTGGGAATCAATCCCGGGAAGCCGAATCCGGTGATTTCGTAGAAAATCGAAAATAGAAAATAGAAAAGAGAAATTGGAACGAGCCAGGGCGCCAGCCATCGCGCCCTTCGCCATTTGCGGCCAGAGTGTGCTTCGAGGGCAGGGGTTCAGGTCATGCAGCAGGAGGAAAGCGCCCCTACGGAGCAGCGAGGAGTTCCGCGGGCTTGATTCTGCCGGTGGCGAGTTGGGCAATTAGTTGACGGTTGGCGGCGAGAAAATCGTGTTGGGCGAGTTCCTTGGGAAGGACCCAGGCGATTTGCTCGAAGGTGACCGGCGCGACGTCGGACTCTGAGATTTGCGCGGCGAAGAAGTGGATTTCCAGTTCGCCAGTGGAGTGCGCGTAAGCGTGGCGAACGCTGGCGATGGCGACGGCTTTAGCGAGCGTTACGCCAAGTTCTTCATGGAGTTCGCGTGCCAGGGCCTGCTCGAAAGATTCGCCGGCGCGGACCTTGCCGCCGGGAAATTCCCATTTCAGGGGCGAGGTGTCCGTGCGGCGGCGCTGGCCGATGAGGATGCGCCGGTCGGAGCGTTCGATGACGGCGGCAACGACTTGAATCATAAGCGATAAAGATGAAGTAAAGAAGCAACGAAGTAAAGGTGCAAAGATTCCCTGGTGTGGATCGTCGCGCGGCAGGGAATGGTTTATAGTGATTTCCGTTCGGAATTCATGGCGGGAGGAAGCTGTGCGCAAAGCGGGAATGCTGGTGGCAATGGCGGTGGGTTTGACGTGCTGCGGTGCGCGTGCGCAGGACGAGGTGGTGCGTTACAAGGCGACGATGGAGAATGTGAAGGCCACATTCGGGCCCGCGGAGCCGGTCGCGCATCTGAAGGCAGGGGGCGTGCTGGAGGCGAATTCGCTGGATTGTTTCGGGAACGCGCTGCAGAAGCCCGGCGATCCGTTTTCCCTAATCAAGATAGACAACCCGCTGACCGGGCCGTTCTATATCGACGGCGCGGAACCCGGCGACACGCTGGTGGTGCACATTTTGGATTTGCTGGTGGACGGGAAGCAAGGCGTGGGAACATTTGGACCCGGCTTTGGCGCCGCGAATGCCACGCACTACACGCCGATGCTTGAAAAAGAGGCGCTGCCGGAGCGGGCGTGGTATTACCCGATCGACGCGGAGAAAAAGCTGATCACCTTTCAGGCTGCGGACTCGGACTTCAAGGTACAGTTTCCGCTGAAACCCTTTCTCGGTTGCATTGGCGTGGCGCCGGCGCACGGCGAAGCGCGCAGTTCGATTGTGCCGGCTGAGTTTGGCGGCAACATGGATGCGCCGGAGGTTTCACCGGGCAATACGCTGTACCTGCCGGTGAACGTGAAAGGCGCATTGTTCTACTTTGGCGACGGGCACGCGGCGATGGGCGACGGGGAAGTGGCGGGCAGCGCCGTGGAAGTGCCGATGAAGGCGAAATTCCGGTTCGAGCTGGTGCAAGGGAAGAGCACGGAGTGGCCGCGATTTGAAAATGACCATGAAATCATGACCACGGGAATCTACCGGCCGGTGGACGACGCGGTGCGCATCGCGGTGACCGAGATGGTGCACTGGATGCATCGCGATTACGGCTTGTCGGAACTGGATGCGTACGAACTGTTTTCGAAAGTAGGCAAATTGCATCTGACGGAGATGGTGGACCCGAATTATGTCGTGGTGGCCTCCATGGAAAAGAAATATCTGCCGGTGAAAAAGTAGCGGGCAGAAACTGACAGTCGACAGCTAACAGCAAACAACCCCACTGCCTGGGTTGCGGTTGAAAGCGTTGTCAGTGCGAGTGATTCCTGATGTTCAACGAAAGAGTTCTGGATCATTTTCAGCATCCGCGGAATGCAGGGGAATTGGCCGGTGCGACGGCAACGGTTGAGGTGAGCAACCCGGCGTGCGGGGATGTTCTGCGGCTGGCGGTGACGGTGGAAGGCGGGGTGGTGCGCGTAGCGCGATTTCTCTGCCGAGGGTGCACGGCGGCGATCGCCTGCGGATCCGCGCTGACGGAAATCATGATCGGGCGCCGCGCGGCAGAGCTACAGACCATCGAGGCGGCAGCGATTGCGGCCGAACTCGGCGGATTACCTCCGGCAACTTTTCATGCGGCGCAATTGGCGGAAGATGGCGCGCGCGCGGTTGCCGCAAAAATGCGGTTCCGCAGCGATTAAATACCGAATAAATCCAATAAAAAAAGTTTTCACTCCGCAAGATCGGCGTTAAAGAGCACGCTGCAGGGGGTAGTTGGCCTTTCGGAAAACCAAATTTCGCGGAGGAGGTGCTCGCTTGAATCGCGAAAATTTGCTCAAAATCGTGCTCATTCTGGCAGGGCTTATTTTCACACTTGGTGTGTATCCGTCGATGATGTACTTTTGGCCCAGCGGCTGGAGGTGGCAGCCCAATCAGCCGGAATATGAACAGATGATTCTGGGCATCTACGCAACCCTGGGCATTTTTCTTTTGATCGCTTCGCGGAATCCAGCGGCGCACCGGAGCCTGATTGCTTTCGCGGCCTGGTCGAGCCTGGTACATGCCGGGATCATGACTGTTCAGGCATTTCAGAACCCGAGTGAGCACGGCCATTTGATGGGCGACATACCGGCGCTGGCGATTGTCGGGGTAGCTCTGCTGGTGCTGGCACCGTCGAAACAGCCCGCAGGAAGTTAAGGACGACCATCGGAGGGAATCAGCTTAAATCCCCGGTCTTTGCTGCGGGTTAGCGATCCTGGCGAACGCTTCGGGATCGTTGAGGTTTAAGACGCACCCTTCCTCGTTGGTGGGGAACTCGCGCACTTCGCCGCGGTGCGCCCAGACGACGGCACGCGCGCCAACATCCAATGGGGCCGCCATCAGCTCGGGAAACAGTTTCGCGGAGAAGATCACCGGGTGGCCGCGGCGGCTCATATACACCGGCAGAACAATCGGGGCCTGCGAACTGTAGAACTCCGCGATCAAGTCGCTCACCAGCGATGCACTGATCAGCGGATGATCCACCAGACAGAGGAGCATTCCATCGACAACTGTGGGCAGGGCTTTTAACGCGGCCTGGATCGAGCTCAATTGTCCGGACTCCCAGTTTTCGTTGACGACGATTTCCTCCTCGCGCAGGTGGATCGCTTTTGCGATGGTTTCCGCATGGAGGCCAAGCACAACGCGGCGCACGGAGATGTTCGGGTGCCGCGTGGCTTCGAGCAAATGGTCAAGAAAGGGGCGGCCCTGGTAGGGAAGCAGGGCTTTGGGTGAGCCCATGCGGCTCGAGGCTCCGCCAGAGAGGATGACAGCAGCGAGCATGAAGCACCCCGCGGGCTATTTCGCTTCGACTGCGTCCGAGGCAACGAGCTTCAATTTCTTGTGGGCCGAGGAATCCATGTTGCGGCGCACCGCGACAAGTTCCGCAACGATGCTGACGGCGATCTCTTCCGGCGAAAGGGCGCCGATATCGAGTCCCATGGGGGCAAAGACGCGCTCGAACTCTTCCTGCGCATAGCCCTCTTTTTCGAGCGCTTTGTACACGCTGAGGACTTTGCGTTTGCTGCCGATCATGCCAACGTAGCGAGCTGGCGTGCGCACGGCCCAGGCGAGAACGCGCATATCTTCTTTGTGGCCGCGCGTGACAATTACCAGATAGGACGAAGAGTTTGGTTGCAGCTTGCGGAAGGCTTCTTCGTAGCTGGTGAAGACTTCCAGGGCCATCGGAAAGCGCTGTGTATTGGCAAAGGCTTCGCGGTCATCGATTACGACGACGCCGAAACCAACGGCGTGAGCCGCCTTGGCAACGGCGGTTGAGACGTGGCCGCCTCCAAAGAGATACAGCACCGGCTGAGGGAGAATCGGTTCGAGAAAGATTTCGACGGTGCCGCCGCAGATGAGACCGTTGTCGTAGGTAGCCTCGTTGTTGAGGTGGAAAACCAGCTTTCGCGGTGCTTCCTTGTGCATCACTTCGCGAGCCGCGGCCCAGACGTCGGCTTCGACGCAACCGCCACCAATGGTGCCGAGGGAAGAACCATCTTCGCGAACCAACATGCGGGAGCTTTCGTAACTGGGGATCGAACCATTGGTGTGGACGATCGTGGCCAGGGCGCCGCGTTGCCCGGCGCGCCGCATGCGCACGATTTCTTCAAAAAGGTCCATAATCGCTACTGTAGAGCAAGCGTACGGCGCGCCCGGAGGGAAGTCAATTCGAAGTGAAGACGGCGGCGCGAACAGGGAGAGCCAGGTCAATCCATGGGTATGAGGGGGCGGATATGAAAGCGGTGGTGATTCATCAGCACGGGGATCCGGCGGTGTTGCACTACACGGATGTGGCGGAGCCGCACGTGCGGTCGCAGGAAGTGCTGGTGCGCGTGCGGGCTTGCGCGCTGAACCACCTGGACCTGTGGGTGAGGCGCGGCCTGCCGGGCGTGGCGATTCCGCTGCCGCACATTCCGGGCAGCGACATTGCCGGTGAAGTGGCGAAAGTGGGATCGGAGGTGACCACGGTTCGCGAAGGGCAGAAGGTCTTGCTGGCGCCCGGAGTGACCTGCGGGAAGTGCGCGGCGTGCCTTGCGGGGAACGACAACCTTTGCCGGACTTTTACCAACCTGGGCTACATGATTGACGGGGGTTGCGCGGAATATGTGCGCTGCCCGGAAGTGAACTGCATGGCGTATCCGGAAAATCTGGACTGGGCGCACGCGGCTGCGGTGCCTTTGGTGTTCCAGACGGCCTGGCACATGCTGATAGGGCGGGCGCAATTGCGCGCGGGAGAAGACGTGCTAGTGCTGGCGGCGGGAAGCGGCGTGGGCAGCGCGGCCATCCAGATTGCGAAATTTTTCGGTGCCCGCGTGATCGCGACGGCCGGGACGGATGAAAAGCTGGCCAAGGCCAAAGCGCTGGGAGCGGACGAAGTGATCCAGCACAAGATCATGCCGATTGCGAAAGAGGTGAAGCGGCTGACGAACGGGCGCGGCGTGGACGTGGTGGTCGAGCACGTGGGCGTGGCTACCTGGGAAGACAGCGTGAAGAGCCTGGCCAGCGGAGGGCGATTGGTCACATGCGGCGCAACCACGGGCTACGACGCGAAGCTCGACTTGCGGTTTTTGTTCACGCGGCAGCTTTCCATCATGGGTTCTTATATGGGAACGAAAGACGAGTTGCGCACGTTGCTGAAGCTGGTGGCTGCGGGAAGATTGAAGCCGACGGTGGACAAGGTGTTTTCGCTGAACGATTGCATGGCGGCGCATGAGTATCTTGAGCAGGGAAAGCAATTCGGCAAGGTGGTGCTGCGGGTGGAGTGAGTTTGCTCCAAAGCGCCAAATAGCAAGAACGAAGAACCAGAAACCAAAGATCAAAAACTTCAGATTCAACACAGAAACCACAGAGGAAGGGTGGAGAGCACCGAGAGGTTCGCGAGACTAAGGCCTGCGCCAGTTACTGGGCGGCGGTGCGGCCGATGCCGGCCAGGACGCGGAGTTCGCCGAGGACGATGGCTTCCAGATTGACGGGCTGATTGTTGCGGAAGAGATGCGCCTCGGCGCCGGAAGCCCAGCCCTGGATGAAGAAGACGGAGTCTTTTTCATTCTCGGGCCGCGCGGAATTCTTGATGGTCACCTGCAGCTTCCGGGAATCGTAATGAACGCTGATCTGGTGCGGCTTTCCAGCGCAGCGGATGCGCAAATCGCCCCTGATGGTGTCTTTGCAGGTAAGCGCTTCTTCGTGCAGGATTTCGTTCCAGGCCTTGCACTGGGAGTTGAAGGTGTCGGCAACGCGCTTCCAAACCTGCGGAGCCAAGCGGGCCGCTGCCTCGCGGTTCACCGCTTCTTCCTGCTGCACGGTTTCTTCGGACATGCGAACTGCCAGAAATTCCTGCGCCGCGCGCTTGGTGTCGTCGGTAGCCATGGGCCCGCTTTCTCCGGGAAAAACGATTCTCGGGTAATCCCACCCCGCTCCTTATCCTAAGCGGTGAAGTGTCGGGAGTGTCAAGTTACTTTGGTTCAAGATGTTCACGCCGGTGCACCAGGGGCCGGCGCCACAAGGCGGGATCCGCCGGTCTGGCGATGGCGTTTACTGGCCGGATTGTGCGGGCTATCGCGATGTGCAAAAATAAAAGGGAAATACGAGGGGACCATGGAAACCAGTTTGGGCAAAAGCGTCACGCTGACAAAACCGGACGATTTCGGAAAGCTGCTGCAGGACGAAGGCATTATTTTCACGCAGCTGGACAAGGCGGTGAACTGGGCGCGCAAGAGTTCGATCTGGCCGCTGGGATTTGGATTGGCCTGCTGCGCCATCGAGATGATGTCCATGGCGGCTTCGCGGTTTGACGTGGCACGCTTCGGCGCCGAAGTTTTTCGTCCCTCGCCCCGCCAGGCGGACCTAATGATCGTTGCCGGGCGGCTTTCGCAGAAGATGGCGCCGGTGATCCGGCAGCTGTACGATCAGATGCCGGAGCCGAAATGGGTGATATCGATGGGGGCGTGCGCGACCTCCGGCGGGGTCTTCAATAATTATGCGATCGTGCAGGGATGCAACCAGGTGATCCCCGTGGACGTGTACGTTCCGGGTTGCCCGCCGAGGCCGGAAGCGGTGCTTTACGCCATCCTGCAATTGCAGAAGAAGATTGAAAACGAGAAGGGCTCGTTTAAGCGAGCGCTGAACCTGGCGTAGAAGAAAACTAACAGCTAACAGCCTTCTGCCTCAGGGCATCGGTGAGTTGAGATGCCACGGCGCGGCGGGCCTTCCAGGAGGTTCGCATGGCCTCTCCCATTCCAGAAACGGTCAGCGCGAGAGATCTCATGCGGCATTGCCTGGCCACGATTGCCTATCGGGCTGGGAAGACGCTACGCGACGCCCCCGCTGCGTTTGCAAAGTTTCAGCCTCCCGAAGATGCCAGGACCCCCGAGCAGATTCTCGCGCACATGGGCGACCTGATGGACTGGGCGTATTCCATAGCCAGCGGGAATCCGTCGTGGAAAGATTCTCGGCCGCTGCCTTGGGAACAGGAAGTGCAGCGCTTCTTCGCTTCCTTGCGGCGATTCGACGAATTTCTGGCGGGCGACGCGCAGCTCCAAGCCTCGCCCGAGAAGCTTTTTCAAGGGCCGGTGGCGGATACGTTGAACCATGTTGGCCAACTGGCCATGCTGCGCCGCATGGCGGGAGCGCCGATCAAGGGCGAGAACTACTTCCAGGCGGACATCGCCGCCGGGCGGGTCGGAACCGAACAAGCGCGGCCAAAACGCGAATTTGACTAAACTTTATCTGGACGATACGCCGGTCCAGACGTATGATTTCCGCCACAAGGCAAGCCCCCAGCCCGATGTAACCCCTCGCATGGAAAATGAAGCAGGGCGTATGAGTGTCATCGAAAATCGCCAATTCCCCCGGCTAAAGCCCCCAAAGACGGTGTTGGCGGCGTGGCGGTCGGGAATGCAGCGGGATGTTTCCTACGTGGAGAGCATCGGATTGGGCGGGCTTTTCCTGCGGACCAAGAAGAAAGTCGCCATTCGGAGTCTGGTTCAGATCCTTCTGGACATGCCCCTGGGCCAGGTGCGCGGGAGAGGCGTGGTGCGGCGTCACCAGGACCATTATGGAATCGCCGTGCAATTCATCGCCATGGACCCGGAGGATCGCGGGCGGCTGGTGCGGCAACTGCGGGAATTGTCGCCTTCGGAGGCTTAGCGAGCGGCTTTCATTCCCACCGCGCCGGGCTCTTCGGCTGCGATCTGAATCAAGAAAATCGACCACCTTCCGTTTTCCGGAAACATCCCCAGCGTCATACGGACGTTCCCTGGCGGCAAGTTTGCCTTCAGGTGAACGTGTTCCCACAGGACGGTGCCCACCCAGAACGAACGGTGGATCTCGCCGGAAGTTTCCACATGATACCGCGCGTTTTTCGTTGCGAAGGGCGCCAGCAAGCTTTCAAGATGCGCGCTGATCTCGGCGCTGCCGGACCAGGATTTGCCTTCCGCGTCCACGAAAATCGCCTGCTCGCAGAGGGAATCGCGCACTTCCTGCCAATTGCCGGCGTGAAGTTGCTCCAGAAATTTCTGCGGACCCTCAAATTGAATGGCGAGCACGGGGCTCGCGCTCCAGTGCGAAGGAACGCTATTGCGATGGGCGAAACGCGCCGGAAGTTTCCGCACACGCTCTTCGAGATTCGCCAGGTCGAGTTTGTATTCATGCAAAATTTCAGAAGCCAGACCTTGGCCCAGACGGTATAAGGCCAGCAGAAGATGCTCGGGGCCGATGTGCTTCTGTCCGCACTTTTCCGCTTCCTCAGCGGCGAGATTTAAGGCGCGCCTGCTGGCCGGGGTGAGCGGAACTTCAACGGAAGTCGAAATGCGCTCGCGGACGGTGATGCGGGATTCAATCTGGCGACGAATCTGCTCGGCAGGCCTCAGGTCGGGGACCAGAAACTTCGTGGTAGCGTAATCCTCCCGCAGCAGGCCGAGGAGAAGGTGTTCGGTGTCGATGTATGCGCTGCCGTACTGGCTGGCATCATAGCGTGCGAAAAAAATGACGCGGCGCGCTTTTTCGGTGTAGCGCTCGAACATAGCTGCGAGTGTACGCCCGCGGTTGTTCGTTAGGCAATCGGAGTGGAGATGACGGTGGCTGGGGAGCCGTCGGGGAGTTGCAGAACGGAGCCCGAGGTGGATTTTTCACGTCGCACGTAGCCCATTCCGATGGGTGCCTGGAGCGAAGGCGAGTAAGCGGCCCGGGTGGTGTGCCCCACTTCCTTGCCGTCGGAAAGAAGCGGCGTGTTGGGAGCGGGAAGGGCACAGCCCGGAATGGCTGGGCCGCCGGTGGAGGCGAGGCCGTATTGCAGGGTGACGCGGACGCGATTGACCTGGCCGCGCGAGCGGACGCGTTCGACGATTTCCTGGCCGGTGTAGCAACCCTTGGTGTAGCTGATGTGCGAGGCCTGCAAGCCCGCTTCGTGGGGAATTTGCTTATCTCCGAAATCGTAGGTGAACCACGCCTCGCCGAGCTCCAGGCGAAGCGCGCTGAGCGCGGTGTATCCGGCAGGGGCGCCGCCGTGTTTGCGGCTAGCCTGTTCGAGGATTTTCCAGAGCGGCTCGGCGTGCGCAACGTCCACCAGGAACTCGGCGCTGGCGGTTCCACCGGGGGAGCGTTTACCGAGGCGGCAGGGAATGGACTGCACGGTGACGAGGCGGGTTTCGAGTTCGGCTAGATCCGTCAGCGCGATGCCCGTGAGCTCTTCCGTGACCAGAGCGGCCTTCGGGCCTTCGAGCGCAAGCGTGGCGAAGCCGGCAGTACGATCCGTCAGCGTCACGTCGTCCATGATGATGTATTTGTCCAGCGCGGGGATCAGCGAATCGCGGATCGCGGCGTAGGAAATGCAAAAGAGCTTGTCCGGCAGCGCGTAAGTCTCGATCTCCGCCTGGATGTGACCTTGGGGATTCAGGAAAAGGGAAACCACGCCGTGGTTTTCGCGCAGGTCCTTGATGTTGTTGGTGAGGATGGCATTGAGATAGCGGACGCGGTCCGGGCCGGTGAAATCGAGATAAGCGCGGTAGTTTTTGTCCAGTAGAGCTACACCCTGGCGAAAGTGGTGATATTCCTCCAACCAGTCGCCAAAATCATCGGGCAGCTCGCAGCCGAACCAGGAGCCGAGCGTGGCGCCGGTTTGGCGATGGAGTTCAGCCAACGGCGTGGGAAGCGGTTGGACCGGCGAATTGGCGGCAGTGCTCATGTTTTCTCCAGTTTAGCGCGAATTGTGAGTGCCCAGAAGGCAGCCCCGCCAAACGGAGGGAAAGCGGATATACTGCAGGTGTATGGACGCCACGCAAAAGATGGTCCAGGCGCCGAACGCGGCGAATCCGGAGATGATCTACATGCGCATCCCGGTGGGGATGCTGCAGTGCAATTGCCTGATCATCGGCGACCCGAAGACGCATGAAGCGCTGGTGGTGGACCCGGGCGACGAGGTCGAGCGCATCCTGAGCATGCTGGGGCGTTACAAGTTGAAGGTGCAGGCGATTATCAGCACGCACGCGCACATCGACCACGTGGGCGGCCTGGCGAAGTTGCATCAGTACACCGGCGCACCGGTAATGATGCACGGCGACGATCTGCCGCTGTATCACGGCATGGAGGTTCAAGCGGCTTTCTTGGGTGTGCCCACTCCCGAATTGACGGCGGTGGATCAATTGCTCAAGGAAGGTGACGTCCTGCCGTGGGGAAATTTTCAGGCCAACGTGATTCATACGCCGGGCCACACGCCTGGCAGCGTTTCGCTTTATTTGCCCAAGGAATGCGGCAAGTTGAAGCTGAGCCAGCCGCAACTTTTTGCGGGAGACACGCTGTTTGCCGGGAGCATCGGACGGACGGACCTGTGGGGCGGCTCAATGGAGCAGATTATGGAGTCGCTCACTGACAAGCTGATGCAGTTGCCGGAAGAGACGCTGGTGCATCCCGGCCATGGCGCCACCACGACGATCGGGGAAGAGAAGCAGTCCAACCCGTTTTTGAAATAGTTCCGCGCGAATTTGGAAGGAGCTTTTGGGCAGGAAGTCATTTGCACCGCCCGACGGGGTGAAAAAATTGTGCGCGGAAAGGTGCTTAGCAGGCAATTCAGCGGACTTGGCGGGCTTTGCGCAGTTCTTCCATCACCGATTGGATGAGTTCCTTGGCGTGGGTCAACTCCTGCGTGACCATTCGGAGATCCATCGCAGGAACGCTGGGATTGCGCTGGCTGGTGCAATAGACGCCGTGCTGGCCGACCAGGACGAGGGCATTGGTAATGCGGTCGAGGGAAACCGCGAGACGGCCACGGTCGCGACCAAAGCGCTGCTCGAAATGTTCGAGTTCCTCCTGGTGTTCGTTGAAAGCGGACATTGAAGCTTCCTCTCTCGCTTTTCGTGACCTGTGTACGGCGATCCGAAGAGAATTCCTTCACTCATAAGCATAACAAGTTGTCAGCGCCTGCATCTTGCTTGCCCTGAGCTGCGGAGGGTAGCGCCTGCTTCCAGCAGGCAAGCAGGCTTGCCGCCAAGATGGCGGCGCTACCAGGGGCCTAGATCGGGTGTTGCACATCGGGCACAGCCAAAAGCCGCGAATCTTTACCCTGCCGTTTTGCGGGCTGATAATCCAATCGAGCCGCAGCCGAAGCCAAAAGCGCGTCAATTCTATGGACTTTCCTCTGCAAGCGGGCAAAGAGTTCTTTCCTTTTGGTGACCGGCCCGGAGGCTATTGGGAGCATCCAAACATGCGTCGTTCGGATCTTGTGCAGCACAAAGAGAAGGAAAACGGGCGGATCAACCGCACCTCACAGATCGTCTTTGGCGAACGCCAGCATCTTTTGCGAGTGCTGGACTCTCTCGAAGGAACGCATCTGCCGATCGCGCGCATGCAGCAGGAGCGGCGGACGCTGGAAGAACTGATTCACGCGCGCACCAAGGAATTGAACCAGATCAATACCGCCTGGGACGAAAAAATCGGGCTGGTGTTGAGCGCCGAGGCCAAGCCGGAAATGCTGGAAAAGCTGGCCAAGCAGGCGCCCCCGGAAGACTTCTACATGCTGCGGCTGATCAGCGAGCATCCTCGGACAAACGCCAAGACCCTGGGCAAGCTGGCGAAGCATCCCTACGGGGCAATACGCGAAAACGTGGCGCGGCATCCCAATGCGGATGCGGCCACCCTGACATATTTAAGCAAGGACAAGACGCAACCGCTGTGGTACCTGGTGGCTTTTAATCCCAATACGCCATCGCCGCTGCAGCGGAAATTGCGCGACCGGCTGAAGAAGCTGGGCGACGCACAACCGATGCGCTAGCTGAACGAGTTTAGACAAGGCCCGCCTGCCATGCGGGCCCTTTTGTTATTCCGGCGCGCAGCACCCGGCCGTGCAACAACACGCCCCCGGGCGTTGCTACAATAATTGGCATGTCTTCCCACGCGGCGGGCGGATTTTCCATCTTCAAGCAGAATCGCAGAAACGAAATCGGATGGGGCCTGGGGGTGTCATTCGCCGTTTTGATTCCGTGTTTCTGGCACCGGCACATCCAGGCCGGGGATTTGGCAAGTCACGTCTATAACGCGTGGCTCGCGCAACTGGTTGAGCAAGGGAAAGCCCCGGGAGTTTACCTCGTCTGGCAGTGGAAAAATGTGCTGTTTGACCTGATGCTGCTGCATCTGGGCAAACTTTTTGGTTGGGGCATTGCGGAAAAGGCCGCCGTCAGCTTTTGCGTGCTGGTGTTTTTCTGGGGCGTGTTTGCGATGGCCAGCGTGGCCGCGCGACGGCGGCCGTGGCACCTACTTCCCGGGCTGGCGATGTTGACCTACGGCTACGTTTTCCACATGGGATTCATGAACTACTACCTTTCGGTGGGATTGGCCTGCTTTGGCTTGGCGGCGATGTGGAACGGGGGGAGAGGTGGAATATCCACCGCGGCCGTCCTGGCTCCGGTGACGCTGCTGGCGCATCCGCTTGGTTTCTTGTGGCTGGTATCGGCCGGTGCGTACCGTTTGCTGTGGCCGCGAATGCGCGGATGGATGGAGTGGTTTCCCCCCGCGACCGCGATTGCCATTGGCTTGGTTGTTCGCTGGTTTTTGTTGCGCCATCCGGCTTACCAGCCGGATTGGCCGCAGGGGCCCTTTTTGCAGTGGAATGGAGCGGACCAGTTCTGGATCTTCCGTTCGGAAACACGTTATGTGGAAACGGCCATCGTCGTGTTCGTGGCCGCCGCGAGCGTTTTGGATTTATTGCCGTGGAAGAGCGATGGAAAAAGCGGGAAGGAGCGACGATTATTCCCGGAGTTTTATGCCGTGGCGTTTTGCCTGACCTCGCTGCTGCCGGAGAATTTGCGGCCCGATCCGAATGCCGGATGGATCGGCCTGGTGGTCTCGCGGCTCACGCTGATCAGCGCGATTTTCGCATTTGGATGGCTGGCGACGCTGCGTCCGCGGACGTGGCATTGCATCACATTGGGCCTTATCGCGGCGGTGTTTTTTTCATTTGTTTACGGTGATACGGGAATTGTGGAGCGCATGGAAGAGAATGCCGAGCAGATTACGAAGCAGTTGCCTTTCGGCACGCGTGTGTTGGCAACCCTTCCGGAGTCCGGCGATTTTCGCGTAGGGACGTTTCACGTGGTGGACCGCGCGTGCATTGGGCACTGCTTCCTGTATTCGAATTACGAGGCCGCGACGAAACAGTTTCGGCTGCGCGTAAAAGAGGGAAGTCCGGTCGTGGTCGCGTCCGACGATGATGGCGAAGAGATGCAGGCCGGGTCCTACGAAGTGCAGGAGGAGGATTTGCCGCTGAAGCAGATTGACCAATGCGACCCCGATGATTGGACAAAATTGTGCGTCCGCGATTTGAAGGCGGACGAGAAGAACGGCGGGGGAGCGTTTCCAATGGAATGATGAGGCAGGGCGGGCTTCCTGCCGGCGAGTGTGCTGCCTTTCCAACGAACGCATGGACGAGGAGAAGGGAGTTGGATGAGCGGCACGAGCGAGAAGGCCTGTGCCAGGAAGGGGCGGGGGCCTGAGAAGGACGTCCCCGCGCAAGCCTCTGCGGCAGACAAATTGGCTCTTTTACTAGGCCAATCTTTGGTAGAATTGGGCAGGGGTGAGAGACAATGTTGCCACTGCACCTTCAGCCCGAAAGCCATATTCCCCTGTACATCCAATTGCGGGACCAGTTGCGCTCCCTGGTGCATGCGGGCGACCTGCGTCCCGGCGACCGCATTCCCGCCAGCCGTGAATTGGCGCAGGTACTGGGTGTGCACCGTACGACAGTGGCGAACGCGTATGCGGAGCTTGAATCCGAAGGGCTTATCCAGGGACACGTCGGGCGTGGCACGTTTATCCGCAACAATGGCAACGGATTGAAGATCACGCCGCCAGCGCCGGCAGGCCTCGCCAATGGCGACGGCTTGCGCTGGGAGCTGCTTTTTGCCGATGAGCGCAGCGAAGAGATTTTGAGCCGCCTGACGGCTTCGGCTCCGCTGAATGCATTGTCCTTCGTGATGGCGCGGCCGGATGAGGAGTTTTTTCCGGTGGAAGAGTTGCAAACCTGTGCGCATGCCGCGCTTCGCCGCGAAGGCCAGGAGATTTTGAATCTTGGCGCCTCCGATGGCTACGGCCCGCTCAAAGAGGCGCTGCTCGAGTTGTTACGCCAGGACGGCATTCCGGCGAAAGACGAAACGCTTTTGGTGACCGACGGCTGCCAGCAGGCGCTCGACCTGATCGCCAAGGCCTTTATCCGGCCTGGCGATACGGTGCTGCTGGAGAACCCAACGTATCCTGGCGCTTCGGCTGTTTTTCACGGTGTGCGAGCGCGCTGCCTGGGGGTTCCCGTGCGGACGCACGCGGAGCCGGGAGTGGCACTGGGAATCGACTTGGAGGCGATGGAAGCTACACTGGCTGCGAATCGCGTGAAGATGCTTGTGCTTACACCGGAGTTTCACAATCCGACCGGGACTTCGATGCCGCTGGGTTCGCGGCGACGCGTGCTGGAACTCGCCGCGCGTTACCAGGTTGCCGTAGTGGAAGACCATATTTACGCCCGTCTGAATGCGCGGCAAGAGCGCATCCCGTCGCTGAAGCAGCTCGATCGCAGCAACCTGGTGATCCATATCGACAGCTTTGCCAAGGTTGCTTTCCCCGGCCTGCGCGTAGGCTGGATCATCGCACCCCCGGCGGCCATCGAGCGGCTGCGTTTGGTGAAGCAGCTGACCGACCTGCACACCGATCAGCTAGCGCAGGCCACCCTGGCGGAATTCCTGAAGCGCGGCCTGTTCCAGAAACATTTGACGAAGATGCGAAAGGTGTATGCCGAACGCCTGCGCGCGCTGGACGAAGCCCTGCGGCGGCACATGCCGGAGGGCGTGCACTGGACCAAGCCGGAGGGCGGCATGTGTTTGTGGCTGGAATTGCCTCTCGGTTTTGACGCCAGCGAACTGATGATCCACGCGAGGGAACGCGGCGTGCTGTTTGCACCGGGCCGTTATTTCTACGTGCAGTCGCCAATGCCCAATACCCTGCGGCTGGGCTTTGCGAGCTTGAATGAAAAGGAACTCGTGCGCGGTGTCGCCATGTTGGCGGATTTGTTGAAGGTTGAGATGCGCAAGCGCCAGCGGGGGACACGGCGCGCCGAGCGCGCGCATGTGGCGCTGGTCTGAGCATGGCGAAGGTGCTCAAGCTGGAGACGCAAGCCGCGAACCGCTGCTTTGGCTGCGGCGGCGACAACGCGGCGGGCATGAAGCTGGTGTTCGATTTGGATTTCGACGCGCGACGCACGCGGGGCCGCTTTGTGCTTGGGCCAAACTATGCGGGAGGCGGCGGCTTTGCCCACGGCGGAATCATTGCCGTGGTGCTCGATGAGGCGATGGGAAAGATTTCCAAGCTCACCGAGGAGAAAGCGGTGACCGGGGAATTGAACGTGGAATACCGCAAGCCGGTGCCGGTGGACCAGGAGATCGTCGTGGAAGGCTGGCAAGTGCAGGCGGTTGGGCGTTACCGCTTTCGGGCGGGAGAAATTCGCGATGCCGCGGGCAACTTGCTGGCGCGGGGCAAGGCGCGATTCGTGGTGGTCGACGCGCGGCATTTTGACCGGGTTCGCGCAGTGCGGTAAACGGATTTGGCGGTGCGAATTTTGCTAAGGAGAAAGAATATGCAAGCAAAGAAGACGAATGGAAGCGGCAACGGGCACGGCGGGAAGGTGAAAGGCGCGAACGAGTGGCGCGTAAAAGTGGGTCTCGCCGAAATGCTCAAGGGCGGCGTGATCATGGATGTGACCAACGCTGAGCAGGCGCGCATCGCCGAAAAGGCCGGGGCGTGCGCGGTGATGGCGCTGGAGCGCGTGCCTTCGGACATCCGCAAGGAAGGCGGCGTGGCGCGGATGGCGGCGATCAAGGTGATTCGCGAAATCATGAACACGGTCACCATCCCGGTGATGGCCAAGGTGCGCATCGGGCATTTTTCGGAAGCGGAAGTTCTGCAGGCGCTGGAAGTGGACTTCATCGACGAGAGCGAGGTGCTGACGCCGGCGGACGAAGAGAATCACATCTGGAAGCACGATTTCCGCGTGCCGTTTGTTTGCGGCGCGCGCAACCTGGGCGAAGCGGTCCGCCGGATCGCCGAAGGCGCGGCGATGATCCGCACCAAGGGAGAAGCCGGATCGGGCAACGTGGTGGAAGCGGTGCGCCATATGCGCACGATCGTCTCCGAAATGAAGCGGCTGACGACGCTGCGGGACGACGAAATCATGCGCACGGCGAAGGAAATGGGAGCACCTCTGGACCTGCTGCGCGAAATCGCCAAGACCGGCAAGCTGCCGGTGCCGAATTTTTCGGCCGGCGGCATTGCCACGCCGGCGGACGCGGCGCTGGTGCGGAGGCTCGGTGCCGAGGCGGTTTTTGTCGGCTCCGGGATTTTCAAGAGCAGCGATCCGGAAACGCGGGCGAAGGCCATCGTGAAGGCGACGACGCACTTTGAGGACCCGAAGGCGATCCTCGAAGCTTGCGAGGAACTCGGCGAAGCGATGCCCGGCATCGACGTGCGGCAATTGGAAGAGAAGGAACTCCTCTCGACGCGCGGCTGGTAAGGTGGCGGGTTGAAACGCAACGGGAAGAAGAGCAATTCAGGATCGAACCCAAAGCCGGCCGGGCGAAATGCGGCGAAAGTCACGCACGCCCGGCCGCGATCTTTGCATTCGGCGAAGAAGCAGAAAAGGCCCATGAAGATCGGGATTCTGGCGATTCAAGGAGATTTTGCGGCGCACGCGGCGATGCTGCGAAGCCTTGGGGCGGAGACGGCCGAAGTCCGCAGGGTGAAGGACCTGGCTGACTGCGACGGCATCATCCTGCCCGGGGGCGAATCCACCACGCAACTCCAATTCCTCAAGGAAGAAGGGCTGTTTGAGGCGATTCGGAAATTCGCCAAACAAGGCGGCGCGGTGTTCGGCACCTGCGCGGGTGCCATCCTGCTGGCGGCGCGCGTTAAGAATCCGGAACAGGATTCGCTGGGACTGCTGGACATGACTGTCCTTCGCAACGGATATGGGCGTCAATTGGCCAGCGATGTCTTTTTTGAAGTGAGCAAGCTGAAGAAAGAACCGCTCGAAATGGTCTTCATTCGCGGCCCCATAATCGAGGAAGTTGGCAAGGGAATCGAGGTGCTGGCCCTCCATGAGGGAAAGCCCGCGCTGGTGGAGAAGGGCAACATTTTGGCGGCGACCTTTCACCCGGAGTTGACGGACGATGGCAGTGTCCATGAGCATTTCCTCAAACTGGCAGGCAGCCACGTCGCCGCGGCTTCACAACCCCGTTGATTTGCACCCCGCGAAGTTTCCCGATACATTGAAAAACGTGGCGAAATCCCCCAAAACGCAGGTCCTTTTTGTATGCATCGGCAATGCGTGCAGGAGTCAGATGGGAGAAGCGATCGCGCGAAAAGAAGCGGCGGACGTGATCCAGCCCTTCAGTGCCGGGCTGCATCCGCTCGGCATGATTCCCGAACTGACGCTCAAGACGCTGGAAGCAAACGGGTATTCGGGGGAGGGCCTGGCGTCGAAGGCGCTGCGCGATTTCTCTGGCGCGGGAATCGACTTGGTTGTCGACATGAGCGGTTTGGGCCGGCAGGATGCCTTTGCGGATTTTCAGAATGTGGAAGAATGGGAAGTCACGGATCCGTATGGCGGCAACGCAGCAACCTATCAGAAGATCTTTCTGGAGATCCAAGACAAGGTGATGGCAATGGCGCAGTTGCTGCGCGAAACCAAACGCGCCAACGAAGAAAATCAGTAGAGGAGATGAAGTGCGACGCGGGCAGACAAGTGTTTCGCAGGAAGACTACCTGAAAGCGATCTGGGAAATGCTGGAAGAGGACCAAGTGCCCATCAGCGCGCGGTTGGCGGAGGAGCTCAACGTCAGTCCCCCGGCGGTCACGGCGGCCCTGAAACGCATGACGCGCGACGGCCACGTGAAGGTGGAACGCGGCGGTCGGATTCACTTGACCGCCAAAGCCCGCAAGACCGCGCAACACCTGATGGTGCGCCACCAATTGGCGGAAATGCTGCTCACCGAAGTGATCGGCCTTTCCTGGTCGAAGGCGCATGCCGAAGCGGAGCGCATGGAGCACGCCATTTCCCCAGAGGTGGAGGCGCTGCTGCTGAAAAAGTTTGCCGGGCGAAAAGCATGTCCACACGGTGTTCCGATGACCGGCGGCATTGCCGAGCTTCGCAAGCAAGGCGGCGTCCTGCTCTCTGAGTTAAAGCCCAAGGAAAACGCGGAGATTTTGTGCGTCTACGAAAAAGACGAGGGATTTCTGGAGTTCCTCGAGGGGTTGCACCTGCTGCCGGCCACGCGCGTGGAAGTCTTGAAGCGCGAGTACGACGAAACCATGACGCTGCGCGCAGGTGGACATACGATGCACTTGGGAAAACCGGCAACAACGCGCATTTGGGTGAAGCGTCTGGCCGCCTGACGCCCTTCCCGAAGCATTTCCCGCTTGAAAACTGTTCCGAATGTGTCTAAGTTACAGCAACACCGGCCTGCGCGGTAAGCATTCACGGGCTCATCTTGCAAACTTGAGGGAATGAATGTCGGCGACGACGGGTACGAGTCTGCTTTCGAATCGGCACGGACATTATTGGATTCTGTATGTGTTGCTGGCATTTTTCGGAGGGTTGCTGACCTTTGTCGGGGCGCGCGCCCAACAAAAAGCCACCGACGATGCGACGTTCCGCAAACTGATTGACGGTTATTGCGCCGCGTGGAGCACAAAAGACCCGGCCAACGCCGCGAAGTATTATGCCAAGGAAGACGGCCTGGTGTTTTATGACGTGGCGCCGTTTTCGTATGGGAGCTGGAAAGAGTGCGACGTCGGAGTGCGGAAGAATTTTTTCAACAACGCGGAAAGCGTTTCGCTGACCGCGGGCAAAGAACTGAAGGTGACGCGGCGCGGAACCATCGCCTGGACAACGGTGCCAATGCACCTGACCGCCAAGATGAAGGACGGCAAAACGATTGATTCGCCGATTCGTTACACCGGAATCTGGGAGAAAAAAGGGAAAAACTGGTTGCTGGTGCACGAGCATCTGTCCGCACCGCTCGGCGGATAGCTGATAGAAAGGCAAGACCGATGTGGAAAACGCTGGAGCTTTACTGGATTGCCGCCCGCGGATACCGTCTGCAACCCTGGAAAAGCCCCTATCTAAAGTGGCGCTTTGAAACTTTCCTCGGGAAAGAAGCCGCCAACCTGGATGCCAAGAAGTTTTTCAAACTGAGCTGGAAGTATCGTGACCAGTTGCAGCGATTCGCCGACTGGTCCGCCGAACGACGCCGCGCCCAGCGCCGCCACGCCTGAATGCTGCTCTCTCCTCGGTTTTAAGCTGCTGGGGAGAGTTGCGGGCCTGAGTCGCAAGGCCGCGCTAGCCGTCACCCATCACAATTTGGCCTTGCCTGGCCAGAGTATAATCGGTGCGGGAGGCCGATCATGACCGAACTAACGGTCCTCCAGAAGACCGAAGCGTTGCATGAGGCGCTCTGGTGGGAAGCCGAAGCAAACGGGCGCGTCCACTGTTTCCTCTGCCCCAGGCATTGCCACATTCATCCCGGTCAATCGGGTTTCTGTTTCATCCGCGTCAACCAGGACGGCAGGCTCTATAGCCTCGGCTACGGCGCTCCCGCCGCTCTGCAAATTGACCCCATTGAGAAAAAGCCGCTGAATCACTTCCTGCCGGGTACCAGGGTCTTCAGCATGGGCACGGCGGGTTGCAACATGGGCTGCTTCTTCTGCCAGAACTGGGACATCTCCAAATCGCACCAGGACCAGGTTCACGCGAAGCATGTTCTGCCGGAAGAGGTGCCGAAACTTGCGCGGCATTACGGCTGCGACTCCATCGCCTTCACATACAATGAGCCGACGATCTGGGGCGAATACGTGATCGACATCTGCAAAGCGGCCAAACGGTACGGATTGAAAACAGTGATGGTTACCAACGGTTACATCACCTACGAAGCCTTCCACGACATCTACGAGCATATCGATGCCGCCAACGTGGATCTGAAAGCGTTCACCGAAGAGTTCTACGGCAAGATTACGCTGACACATCTGGAGCCGGTGCTGAACACGCTGCAGTGGCTGCAGAATGAGACGAAGGTCTGGTTCGAAATCACCAATCTAATGATTCCGACACTCAATGACGATCCGAAGGAGACGCAGCAGTTGGCGGAATGGGTCGTCCGCCATCTGGGGTCTGATGTGCCGCTTCACTTCACGGCGTTTCACCCGGATTTCAAACTGCGCGACAAGCCGGCAACTCCGCCGCAGACACTCCATCGCGCGCGCGAAATTGCGCGCAAAGCCGGCGTGAATTACGTGTATGAAGGAAACATCTTCAGCGAGGCCGCCAACACGTACTGTCCCGGCTGCGGAGAGCTCCTGATTCGCCGGTCCTGGCACGATGTGCTCGACGACCGGCTGAAGAACGGTGCTTGCTCCAAATGCGGCCGGAAAATCCCGGGTGTTTGGGACCGAGGGTAATCCAGCCCTCCTTGGGCCGCGGGAGACTGCCTGGTTTCAGGGTTGAAGCCATGGAAGCGCAGCGGATCACGCGCCTCGAGGTTTCCGGGCAAGCACGTGATATTGCGTACCCAGCGGCCACGAATACAAGACATCTTCGAGCTTCCGCAGCGCTTTCAGCGAGCGCGGGAAGATGAACCGATAATCCACGCGGATAATCTCAAATCCAATGTTTTTCAGAAGGGAAGCGGATTCGCGGGGCGTTAACAGGATGGCGTCGCGGTCGAACGGCACGCGCCACATCACGTAGCGCGTGGCCAGGTTCCAGGGATTGTTCTCCCAAAACGAAAAGAGGCCGTTGTCTCGCAGGGCTGAATATACCAGTGAGAGATTCTGCATCCGCTCGGCCGGCGGAATATGGTGGAAGACTCCGTTGCAGTAGGCGAGATCGAGGCGACCGGTGGGAACGAACTCTTTCAGGGCAACGTAAGAGAGGTGCGCGCCGGCGAAATTCTTCCGCGCTTGCGCAATGGACTTTGGAGAAACGTCCGTGCCCAGCACGGAGTTCGCCTGGAGCACTTCGCGCAGGACGGGGCTGGTTGCGCCGTCGCCGCAGCCGAAATCGAGCACGGCGCCGGGATGTTCATTCAGTTCATCCAGGCATCGCCGTAACCACTGCGCCCGTCCGTTCGCAAAGTATTCGCGGCCCTCCCCGGAAGGGCCAAGGGCCTTCGTCAGGGTCTGCTCGTATGATTCGGAAAATTCGTCGAACAGCTCGCCGGCATCCTTCATCGCCGTGATATTTGCGCCTCCCAAGATTCAAGCCCAGGGACTCCATGCCTGCTTTCTTCACTATAACGCATACGCGAACCACGGCGTGCATGCGGACGCAATCGCGGGATCGCGCTTGTGTATTACGATGGAGCCACGAATTCGGCGCGCAGCAGCCCGCAAGGCACTTTGACCGCGGCGCCGAGCGGAGAAACCCATGCAACAAATGACTTTACCGGCCCGCTACTACACCGACCCCAGCGTATTTCGGGAAGAGATGGAAAGTTTCTTCTTTGGCATGTGGGTGTGCACGGGGCGGAAGGAGCGAGTGGAGAATCCTGGCGACTACTTTCTGGCGGAGATCGCGGGAGAGAGTGTGATTGTTACCCGCGATGCCGGCGGGAATCTCCAGGCTATGTACAACGTTTGCCGCCACCGTGGCACCCAGATGTGCCGTGAGGCCTCGGGCAAGTTCGTCGGGCGCATTCAATGCCCGTATCACGGATGGACCTACGGGCTCGATGGGCGGCTACTCGGGGCTCCCCACATGGAAGAAAAGGGCTTTCGGCGCGAGGAGTATCCGCTGCATCGCGTGGCCATCGACGAATGGGACGGCCACATCTTTCTGAACCTTGGAGAGAATCAGCCGCCGCTGCGGGAACAACTCGGCGAGCTGCCCGGGAAGTTCGCTCCGTGGAAAATGGGTGAATTGCGGTTGCACAAGCGGGTCGATTACGACGTGAAGGCCAACTGGAAGCTCATCGTGCTGAACTATAACGAGTGCCTGCACTGCCCGGTGCTGCATCCGCTGCTCAGCAAAATCACGGACTACCTCAGCGGAGACAACGAGCCGCCGCATCCTGGCTATATTGGCGGCTCGATGGAATTCCGCGGCGCGGCGCAAACCATGAGCATCGATGGCCGGCTCCGCCGCGCCACGCTTCCCGGCTTGAGCGGCCGAGAATGTCAGCAGGTTTTCTACTACGCCATCTATCCCAATTTGTTCTTAAGCCTGCATCCGGACTATGTGATGGTTCATCGCCTCTGGCCGCTAGGCGCGGATCGGACACGCGTGGAGACCGAGTGGCTATTTCACCCGGCGGAAATGGCGAAACCCGGGTTTCAAGCTGATGACGTGATTGAATTCTGGGATACGACCAACAACGAAGACTGGGCCATTACCGAGCTTTCGCAGCGCGGGATCGCGTCGCGCGCCTATGTTCCGGGTCCTTATTCACCGCGCGAGGGATTGCCGCAGGCATTTGATCGCATGGTGCTGGAACGAGAAAAGCGGCGGAAACGCTAGCGACGCTTAACGGCCGGAGTCGCCGCGGAAGGTGATTTGCGGAAACAGCGTGTCCGGCGACACGGGGCTGAGCGGCAGGCCGTCATCGGAATTCTCTCCCGGGCCGCGACGGTGCCTAAGGCGGTGGATGCCCAGGCAAGCCACATAGTAGCCGCTGTAGATGAGGTTGGCGCGCAAAACGTCGCTGCGATAGACAAGAATCTGCGTGCGCAAATACCGTACGAGCCGCGAATGCGGCCGAATGGGGATGAGCGGCTTGGCGTGTGCCTGGTTTACGCCCTGCGGCTGGCAGTCGCGCAACTGCACAACCGTGAGGGACCCATCCGTGGTCATTTCGTCGCCGGTCGCGTTCACCACCGTGCCATTCAGTTCGGGCCGGGAATAAAGCTGCACGGACTTCACGCAACCCGCCAGAGTCAGGTCGCGCACCAGCATGTTCACGCCGTCATCCAGGTTGCGGTCGACGTGGTGAATGAATTTGTGGTTCGTCAAGGAGAGAACCGCGCCAGTCTCGCGCGTGTAGGCGCCAAGCCAGGCCTGCCGGCCCAACACCTCGCCAGGTTGCTCCCAGAAGCGGGCATGCTCACGTTTGCCGAAACTGTTGAAACTCTTCTGCCAGGCCATGTCCTGCTTCTGTCCTTGGAGATATTGCATGGTGATCGGGGCGGAAGTGGAGCTTGAGAGCGTCAAAACATTCAGAAACTGGTGATAGACGCTATGCGCCGAAACGCCGACACCGCTTGTCCAGTCCGCGGCCTCGAAGGCGGTATTCATCTGCGCCCGCGAACCCAGGAAAAGCAGGTTTACGACGTCCGCGGGTTTTCCATGCCTAGTAAAAGTGCGCGAGGTGTTCTTCTGCAGCAGCATTTCCACGTCGCCACGCTCGATTTCGTCCATCTGGAACGAAACCTGCGGAAGTTCCGGCTGATCGCCTACATAGAGCGGAACATTCAAGCGCAGCCGCAGATCGGTGCCTGGCGGGAGATAGATTTCGGGTTCGGGCAGCACGGTCACCATGCGGTAGACGATCAGGCTCGGCGCGCTGTAAGGATTCAAAGAGGGCAGATGGCCCAGGCCATCGGTGATGCGGCCTTGCGGGCTGGAAGTCGCCAGGATGCCGTGAATCATGCCTTTGCGCACGTTTTCGCGCGCGTTGTCCACTTCCACAACCTGGGAGGCGATTGGCAGCGTTTCGCCATCCGAGGTGATGATGCGGTCGAAAATGATCTCGATCGAAGCGGTTTCGTGCCGCAAGCCCAGGCCGACCTTGCGGACGGAGGTGATTTCACCGTCGACCTCCAGGCCGGCGGGAAAAACGGGCGCTCCGTCACAATCGGGCGATTGGATCAACATTGCATGCACCGGAGTGCCGGGCTTGGAGCTGTAAGAAGCAACGGGATCCTGCAATCGCACCCAAAAAGAATTTCCAGCGGGAATGTCCTGGCATCTGGCAGGGGCGCGGCCCGGAAGGATGAGATTCAGGCTGGCGAGCAAAAAGGGCAGCGCCGCGCGCATTCCCAGGCGCAGGTAAAAGGCGAGTGCCGGTGCGTGCCGGCGTGACGCGATGTCAGACAAGCCTTGTCTCCCCCATCCCATGCGATGAAAAAACAACTCCCCTTTGCTTAGTGTGCGGCCAACCACGCGAGGGTTGGCCGAACTGTGCAACGGATTTTCGTAAGCCACAACTGGCTGGGAGGACAGGTGGCAAACACGTAGCAGCCGGGCAGGCCAATGGCGCGTTGACTCTGGATTGCACGGATTGCAGAAATCGCTTGGCGAAGCGGGACGCTTGCTCTACTTCTGGTCCTTTATCTCAGTCGCCTTGCCCATCTTCACGGTGCTGCCGTAACGCTTGTAGTTCGAATAACGGATGGTCATGCGGATGTGCACATCGCCGGAACTGAAGTGCAGAAAATCGTCGGCTCGGGTGTAAACGGGAAACCAGAAGCCCTGTTCGATGTTCTGGCGATAAGTGCGGAATCGCGGGAAGACGTTCTCGTTGTTTTTATTGATGATGTCCGGCACGGCTTTGCCGTCGGACATCACGATCTGCAGGTCCTTGCTGTCCACCCAGACGCGCCCCTGAAAGTAGCGCTGCTTCTTCTCGATCACTTTTGGCGCGACGTCGAAGACATAGCAGGAGAGTTCGTCCACTTGTTGGCGGCCGACGTAGGTAACGTTGTATTTCGGCAGGTCCTCCGTGGTGAGCACAAAGGGCTGCACGTTGCGAACGTCGTCCAGGTCCTGTTCGCTGAGTAGAATTCGCTCCAGCGTGGAGACCGGCGCGTAGGTGACCTTCTCATACCGCTTGCCGTCCGGCGTGAACACGATTTCGCTGGTCATGCGGTATTCGCCGTCGGGCCGGTTGTCGTCATCGAGCGTCTGAATGGAGAAACTCTGCGTGTAGGTGTAATTGCCGCGTTCGATCTTGAACTCGGATTCGCGTTCGGCAAAGCGCTTGATGATCTGGTCGACCGGGAGCGACGGGGGTTCGTTCGTGATGGGGCTGTCCCCGGGAGAATGGATCGCCTGCGGCGGCGGCGCGGTGTGATACCCCTGATCCTGAGTTTGGGAACGTGACTGGCGCGGCGGAGGGGGTGGCGGGGCTTGTGTGCGTGGGTTAGGAGGATTCGGCAGTGGCCCTGGGTCTTGTGCGGGAGAAGCGACAGCCATAGCCGCGGCTGCCAGCAGAATGAGTGTTCCCCGGACCGCCAGGCGGTTGCAAACTTGGTTTGTTACCAATGAAACCTCACTGAGTGCCAATTGGCGATACTCAGTAAGATTTTAACGCAAGCCCCGGGGTTGTACGAGCGGAGGCGGAACTATCAGGTAGAGCGCCATTTCAAAAATACGGCCGCCAGGGGAGGAAGGGTTAGGGCCAGGGAATAGCGCCGCCCCTGCCAGGCATGTTCCCCGGCGTTCATGCCGCCGAGGTTTCCCACGTTTGAGCCGCCATAAATGGCCGCGTCCGTATTGAGGACTTCCTCATAATGGCCCGGTCGCGGCACGCCGATGTGGTAGCCGTAGCGAACCACCGGCGTCGCATTGATAATGGCGATGATCATATCGTCCGGGTTTTTGCCGCGGCGGATGAACGAATAGACGCTGTTGTCGGAATCGTTTGCGTCGATCCATTCGAAGCCCGGCCAGTCAAAATCCACCTGGTGGAGCGCCGGCTCGTTTTGGAGCAACTTGTTCAGGTCCGTGGCGAGTTGCTGGATGCCGCGGTGTGATTCGTATTGAAGCAAGTGCCAGTCCAGGCTGCGCGCTTCGCTCCATTCCTGGCGTTGGGCGAATTCCTGCCCCATGAACAGCAGCTTTTTTCCCGGATGCGCGTATTGATACGCCAGCAGGATGCGGAGGTTCGCGAATTGCTGCCAAGGGTCGCCCGGCATCTTGTGCAACAGCGAGTTTTTCCCGTGGACCACTTCGTCGTGCGAGAAGGGAAGCAGGAAATTTTCGCTGAACGCATAGAGCAGGGAAAACGTGAGTTTGTTGTGCTCGTAGCGGCGATAAACCGGGTCTTTGGAGAAATAGCTGAGCGTGTCGTTCATCCAGCCCATGTTCCATTTCAGGCTGAAGCCGAGCCCGCCGAGATAGGTCGGCCGGGAGACGCTCGGCCAGGCGGTGGACTCTTCGGCAATCGTGAGCACACCGGGGAAGCGGAGATGCACGACTTCGTTGAGCCGCTTGAAGAAATCGATCGCGTCCAAATTTTCACGCCCGCCGTATTTGTTGGGCACCCACTCGCCTTCCTTGCGCGAATAGTCGAGGTAAAGCATGGAAGCGACCGCATCCACGCGCAGGCCATCGATGTGATACTTGTCCAGCCAGAACAGCGCGTTCGAAATCAGGAAATTCTGGACTTCATTGCGCGCGTAGTTGTAAACCAGCGTGCCCCAATCGGGGTGCGCGCCCTGGCGGGGATCGGAATGCTCGTAGAGGTGCGTGCCGTCGAAAAACGCCAGGCCGTGCGCGTCGCGCGGAAAATGCGCCGGCGTCCAATCGAGAAAAACACCGAGGCCCGCCTGGTGGCAGCGGTCCACGAATTCCATGAAGTCGCTTGGCGCGCCGTAGCGGCTGGTGGCGGCGAAATAGCCCAGTGTCTGATAGCCCCAGGAACCGTCGTAGGGATGCTCCATGATCGGCAGCAGTTCGATGTGCGTGTAACCGAGTTCTTTCACATAAGGGATGAGCTGATCCGCGAGTTCCCGGTAGCTCAGCCAGCGGTGGTTGTCCTCGGTCACGCGCCGCCAGGAGCCCAGGTGAACTTCGTAGACGGAAATGGGCTGCTCCAGCCAGTTTTTCGCGCCGCGCCGCTGCATCCAATCGGCGTCTTTCCAGGCATGCTTGTCGATGCGAGCGACAACAGATCCAGTGTTGGGCCGCAATTCAGAGGAAAAGCCGTAGGGATCGGCCTTGAGAGGCAGCATATTGTCGCGTGGTCCGATGATTTCGAACTTGTAGATCGTGCCTTCCGCAAGTTCCGGCACGAAAAGTTCCCAGATTCCGGAGGTTCCGCGCGAACGCATCGGGTGCATCCGCCCGTCCCAGCGATTGAAGTCGCCCACCACGCTCACACGCCGCGCATTCGGCGCCCACAACGCGAAATGCACGCCAGTCACGCCTTCGAGTGTTTTTACATGCGCGCCGAGCTTTTCGTAGGTGTCATAGTGGCGGCCCTCACCCATCAGGTAAAGGTCGAACTCGGTCAGGAGATACGGAAAGGCGTAAGTGTCGTGAAGTTCCCAGATGTCGCCATACTCGTTGCGAAAGCGGAACCTGTAGCTGGCAGGGGCGGGAGGATATTCGCTGGCAATGGGCAGGATGGCCTCAAAGAATCCTTCTTCGCGGATTTTTCGCATCGGCAGCACATCTGGCTGGCCAAGCAGCAGGATCTCCGCATCCACGGCGCGCGGCTGAAACGCTCGGATGGACCAGCGGCGGCCTTCCGGCGTATCCACCGGGTGCGGCCCAAGAATTCCAAAAGGATCGGCGTTGCGGGCTTGGAGCAGGGAATCGACACGGCGGTCAAATTCGCTTCGCGGAGGCGATTGGGGAGCGAAGGGAGTTTTCTCAGGCACGGGAGCATTTTATCGGAACACCGGCGGGGGGCAAACCGTGGACGTCTGCCAGGTTGCGCAAAAGGGAGGGGCGAGGCTCGGCGGAGGGAAACCATGACGGCGGTTGAGGGATTCCGCGCCCGAGTCCCTCCCTCAACCGCCGCAGGAGGTGTCAGCTTTCGCCGGCACCAAGTTCGTTCCGTCAGGTGGATCGAACAAGTGTAGGGTCGCATTGGGGATTGCATCGTGCAATATGGCAGCCGATCGAAGAACTATCGGAATTGAACAGCGCGAAACCCAGGAGTAGGAACGATGAATTACAGTTAAACGAGGTGGTCCTGAGAAGATGAAGTTTACCTGAGCGGCCACCGGGCCGGAGAGACGCCGGTGTGCAAAAGTTGCGGCGTCGCTGTGGCCGGGGTAGAGTTTGTGGACGATAGCTAATAGCAGAGCGTCCGTGGAGATTGTAAGTTCCGAAACGAGGGGGTCCGGTGAGCATCCGATTCGCATGGGGAATGGGAATCGTGGCGGTGATGGGAGGAACTTTGTTGCCGAGTGCGCAGGCGCAGGACCGGTCGCAAGCGCGATCGATGGTCGTTTCTCGCAAGGGCATCGTGGCGGCGGAATCTCCGCTGGCAGCGCAGGCCGGTGTGCGCATTCTGGAGCAAGGCGGAAACGCCGTGGACGCCGCGATTGCCACGAACGCAATGATGGGCGTGGTGGCGCCGATGATGAACGGCATCGGCGGGGATTTGTTCGCCATCGTGTACGACGCGAAAGCCGGCAAACTCTATGGTCTGAACGCCAGCGGTTGGGCGCCCAAGGGCCTGACTCCGGAGTTGCTCAAGAAAAAAGGCCTGCGGGAAATGCCGAATACCGGCGTGAACACCATCACCGTCCCCGGCGCCGTGGACGGCTGGCAAAAGCTCGCGGACAGGTTCGGCCGCAAAAAGCTCGGCGACGATCTGGCGGCGGCCATTCAGACCGCGCGGGACGGCTATCCCATGACCGAATGGGTCTCGATGTACTGGAACATTTCGGCCGATTTCTTGCGCGGCGATGAAGAAGCCACGAAGATTTATCTTCCGCAGGATCACCCGCCCAGAGTGGGGGAGATTTTTCGCAACCCGGATCTCGCCTGGTCCTTGCAACAAATCGCTGCGCACGGCCACGATGCTTATTACAAAGGAGAAATTTCCAGGCGAATTCTGGAGACGATCAAGCGCCATGGCGGCGCGATGACCGCGGAGGATATGGCGGACTTTTCCAGCGAGTGGGTCGAGCCCATCTCCACGAAGTACCGCGATTGGACGGTTTACGAATTGCCGCCGAACGGGCAGGGCATCGCCGCGCTCGAAATGCTCAACATCCTGGAGACCTTTCCGCTTGGCCAGGACAAGGAGTACGGCTACGGTTCAACGAAAACGCTCCACGCCATGATCGAAGCAAAGAAACTCGCTTACGCCGATCTGTTGCGTTACATCGGCGATCCCCACGGCCAGAAGCTTCCCGTGGCGGAATTGCTTTCGAAAGAACATGCAGCCGAGCGCGCCAAGCTGATCGATCCCGATCACGCCAACTGTGAAGCCGGCGGCGAACCGCGCGGCGGCAAAGAGACCACCTATCTGACCGTCGTGGATCGCGACGGTAATATGGTGTCGCTGATCCAGAGCAACTTCGACTATTTCGGTTCAGGCATCGTTGCAACGGGAACGGGATTCGCCTTGCAGAACCGCGGGGCGCTATTCTCGCTCGACCCCGGCTCGCCGAACCTGCTGGCTGGCCACAAGCGGCCGCTGCACACCATCATTCCCGCGTTTGCACAGAAGGGAGACACGCGCGTGGCGTTCGGCATTATGGGAGGGTGGAACCAGTCGCAGGCCCATGCGCAATTCATCGCCAATATGGTGGACTTCAAGATGAATATCCAGGCCGCGCTGGAGGCTGCTCGCTTCACAAAGCGAACGTTCGGCGGCTGCGACGTGGAAATGGAAAACCGCTTCTCCAAAAAAGTGCGCGACGAACTGGAAGCCAAAGGCCATCAAATCAAAGTCTTGGGCACCTTTTCCGCAAGCGTCGGCGGGGGCCAGGCCGTGCTGCGGGACTTCGCCGCCGGCGTGAACTATGGGGCTTCCGATCCACGAAAGGACGGCGCCGCCATCCCTGAATTACCTCTTGACTAATATACCGAATTATACATAGAGTCAGTACTCTTTTCGGCCGGTACGCCTGGGGGAGTACGGCAAAAAGATTCCCTGGCCGAGCACGGAAGATGAACGCCCGTTCCCACACGGTCGTCAAAAGGGTTGCTTGCCGCAATGCACGCTCTTATTTATCAATAAGATAGAGCTATATTTGCGTGGCGTGCCACTTGCAACTGAATTCGCTTCCGCTATCGCCGTCGACTCCGCTAGAGGTCGGAATTGGAGGCTCCTGAAAATGCCGCGGTCCAGAAATCTAAGCAAGAATTTTCTCACGACGGCGCTTGGCGTGGCGTTTCTGCTGCTGGCCGTTCCGGCCGTTCACGCGCAAAGCACAGACGTTGCCGGTGAGTATGTCTGCACGGAAGCCCATGTGGCTGGGAAAACCGTCCAATGCACCGCGCCGCCGCTCTCTCTGAAAGGCGATGGCAAGTTTGAACTGCAAGGGCGGGAAGGCGACTATCTGGTGAACGGACACTGGGTGGAACTGAAGGGGGAGGTTCTGAAGTCGCGCGCCAAGATCGAAGCCGGCCACAAGATTGTGTTCCGCTTCACCAATAAAAAAGGCGCCTGCGAAATGATCTACGAGCGCCGCGTCGCCGAATTGGGCAAAACTAATCTCAGCTGACCTGTTGAAGGCAGCCTTGAGAGGCGGGCCGCTTCGTTTCGAGCAGGCCGGTCAGCCCTTCTCCATCAATTTTTCAAACAATCGCACGGTATCCGGCGCGTGGCCGCCGTAATGGTTGTTCGCAAACGCAAACACGCGGATCTTCCGCTTCAGGAAATTCCGGCAGGCTTCCGCCCACTCCCGCAGTTCGCGCGTGCGGTCCACGATGGTCTTGTCCCATAGCTTGGTCTGCTCTTCGATGCCTTTCCGGTCGCCGAGCCAGCGAATGTAGGTGAAGTCGGTGGTGATGGCGTCTCCTTTGGCGAACCACTCGCGCGGCCGCGGCATCCAGGGATGATCGATCAGGGTCAGCGCCACATTGTGTTTGCGCAGCAATTCGAAGAGCGGCGCGCCGAGCCAGTATTTGTTGCGGATTTCCAGCGCGAAGCGAGGCTCGGCGGGCAGCGCTTCGAGAAACGACTTCAGTCGCGCAAGGAAATCCGCGGGAGAACTGAACGCCTTCTTGTTGAAATAGGGAAACTGGAGCAGCACGACGCCAAGTTTTTCGCCCAGCGGCTCCGTGGCGCGCAAAAATTCTTTCAGCACCGGCTCGGTGTCCACAAGCACCTTTTCGTGAGTGATCTCCTGCGGAGCCTTTAGCGCGAACAAGAAATCGGTCGGCGTTTTTGTGTACCAGCCCTTCACGGTGGAAAGTGCGGGAATCCGGTAGAAGGTTGCATCCACTTCGACGGCAGGGAATTGTGTCGCGTAGTAACTGAGGTAATCGCGCGCCTCGGTCCCCTTGGGGTAGAAGGACTTTTCCCAGCCCTCCGCGGTGAACGAAGAGGTCCCCAGCAGCAGGAGTGGTTCAGTAAGTTTGGCGGACATGCGAGAGATGATACTTCAGCTCTCAGCGAAATATGTAGGGCCCGCCTTCTGCTTGCACTCGGAGAGGGCGGCGGGCCACATTGACGGGAAACGCTGGCGCGCGGAAGCGGAGGCCGTCGAGCTGTGGCTATTTCTTGGCGGTAGCCGCGGACTCGTTCAATCCCGGCGCGACCACGGGATTGAGGAACGGCATCATCGCGCGCAGCTTCAAACCGATCTGCTCGATCGGGTGCTGCTGTTCAGCCTTGCGGCGCGCCAGGAAGTTGGGGCAGCCTTTTTCGTTCTCCGCGATCCATTCTTTGGCGAAGCTGCCATCGCGAATGCCGGCCAGCAGTTGCTTCATCGCTTCGCGCGTCTGCTGCGTCACGATCCGCTTCCCGGCGTGATAGTCGCCGTGCTCGGCGGTATCGCTTACCGAATAGCGCATATAGCTGAGGCCGCCGCGGTAGATCAGGTCCACAATAAGCTTCAATTCGTGCAGGCATTCGAAGTACGCGACTTCGGGCTGGTAGCCGGCTTCGACCAGCGTCTCAAAGCCCGCTTTAATCAATTCGCTGACGCCTCCGCACAAAACGGCTTGCTCGCCGAAGAGATCCGTTTCCGTCTCCTCGGTGAACGTGGTTTCCAGCACGCCCGCGCGCGTGGTGCCGAGTCCTTTGGCATAGGAAAGCGCTTGCGCCTTGGCGTGACCCGTGGCGTCCTGCTCCACGGCGATCAGTGCCGGCGTCCCGCCGCCCTCGACGAAAACTTCGCGCACGCGGTGCCCCGGTGCCTTGGGCGCAATCATGCTCACGTCGACGTTTTTGGGCGGCTTAATGGCGCCGAATCGAATGTTGAAGCCATGCGCGAACATCAGTGTTTTGCCGGAGGTCAGGTGCGGCTCGATCGCTTCCTTATAAAGCTTGGGCTGCTTGGTATCGGGCGCCAGAATCATGATCACCTCCGCCCAGGCGGCGGCATCGGCCGGAGCCTTCACCGTCAGGCCATCTTGTTCGGCCTTCGTCCGGGAAGCGCTGCCCTCCGGGAGTCCCACCACCACGGAAACTCCGGAATCGCGGAGGTTGAGCGCATGCGCGTGGCCCTGCGAGCCGTAACCGATGATCGCGACCTTCTTGCTCTGGATCAGGGAGAGGTCCGCGTCTTTGTCGTAATACAGGTTTGCCATTTCGTTCCTTTCATATGTGGCCGCTCAGCGGCGAGAATCGTTATATTTATTTGCGCGCGGGTGCCTTTGCGTCTGCAGACTTCGGACCCGCTTCCGCCGGGGGCCGCAGCAAATCGTTGCCACGGGTCATAGCGATGCGTCCGGTGCGCGCCATTTCAAGCACGCCAAACGGGCGCAGCACCTCCAGCAACCCGTCGATCTTGTCCACCGTGCCGGAAACTTCCACGATCAGCGATTCGGGGGCCACATCCACCACGCGGCCGCGAAACACCTTGATGAGTTCCATCAGGTGCGGCCGGTTCTGTTGGTCCGCGGCAACCTTGATCAGCGCCAGGTCGCGCTCGAGCATTGGCCGGTCGGTGATGTTTTCCGCCAGCAGCACGTCCACGAGTTTTTCGAGGCTTGCTTCCAGGCGGTGCGCGCCGCGTTCGTCCGTATGCGCGCAGATGGTCATGCGCGCAATCTCTTCGTTTTCCGTCGGCCCGACGGTGAGCGAGTCGATATTGATGGCCAGCCGGCGCGTGAGCGAAGCCACGCGGTTCAATACGCCGGGCTTGTTTTCGACATAAGCGACAATCGTCTGCATAGCTTCCTCAAATTTCATGTAGGGGCGGCTGTAGGCCGCCCGTTTTACGGCTCCGAAGCCGTTTCGACCAGCGGATTGTGCGGGCGGCGAATCATGTCGTGCAGCGCCGCGCCCGCCGGCACCATCGGGTACACGGAATCTTCCTGCTCCACGCGGAAATCAATGAGCACGGCCTGGTCCGAATTGCGGGCGGATTCAATCGCCGGAATCACTTCCTTGCGCGCGGTCACCGTCTCCCCGCGGATACCAAACGAGTTTGCCAGAGCGGCAAAGTTCGGCGCAACCAGCGGCGTGGCCACGTAGCGCTTGTCGTAGAAAAACTCCTGCCACTGTCGCACCATCCCCAGGTAACCGTTGTTGATGATGGCGATTTTGACGTTCAGTTTTTCCTGGACGATGGTCGCCAGCTCGCACATGGTCATCTGGAAGCCGCCGTCGCCGGCCACGACCCACACTTCCGCGTCCGGCCGGGCCATCTTGGCGCCGATAGCTGCGGGCAAAGCGAAGCCCATCGTGCCCAGGCCGCCGGAAGTGATCAGTGTGCGCGGCTGATTGTGGTGGTAATACTGCGCCTCCCACATCTGGTGCTGGCCCACGTCGGTTACCACCACCGCGTTGCCCTGGGTGGCTTTCCAGAGGTCGTTGATCACGTGCGCGGCGTAAAGATGGCCGGTGTCCGGCAGCGATTGAATGTCGCGTACCGCCGAATCGCCCTTCAATTGCTGGATGTGCGCCACCCACGCGCTATGGTCGCGCTCGTGGACATGCGGCAGGAGCGCTTCAAGGGTCTCGCCGGCATCGCCGATAATCGCCGCGTCTACTTTGACGTTCTTGTTGATCTCCGCGCGGTCCACTTCAATGTGGATCTTGCGGGCGTTGCGGGCGTAGGTGCGCAGGTCCCCGGTCACGCGATCGTCAAAGCGCATGCCTACGGCAATCAGCAAATCCGCTTCCTGAATCGCGGTATTCACCCAGGCTTCCCCGTGCATGCCCATCATCCCCAGGTTGAGCGGGTCCGAAGCGGGGAAGCAGCCGATGCCGAGCAGAGTCATCGCCACGGGAATGTTGCTTGTGTGCACGAACTTCTCGAACGTCTGCATGGCCCCGGAAAGCAGGATGCCGCGTCCAGCCAGAATCACCGGGCGCTTCGCGGAGTTGAGCAATTCCACGGCGCGGTCGAACTCTTCCTGGTCGTGGTTCCTCCGGACGCGCTTGGGCGGCAACTTCGGCGCGCAGGCGTCCCATTCGAATTCGGCGGAGGCTTGCTGCGCATCCTTCGTGACGTCCACCAGGACCGGCCCGGGCCGCCCGGAATTCGCAATCAGAAACGCCTCGCGTACGGTGCGGGCGATGTCTTCCACTTTGCTGACCACAACGTTGTATTTGGTGATCGGCATGGTGATGCCGGTGATGTCCACTTCCTGGAAGGCGTCGGAGCCCAGCAGTTTGCTGCTCACCTGACCCGTGATGCAGACCACTGGAGAAGAATCGAGCATCGCCGTGGCGATGCCGGTAACCATGTTCGTGGCGCCGGGGCCCGAAGTCGCCATCGCCACACCGACCCCGCCCGATGCGCGCGCGTAGCCGTCCGCCATGTGCGTTGCACCTTGTTCGTGGCGCACCAGAATGTGGTGCAGCCTCGACTTGCCAAGAGCGTCGTAGACCGGAAGAATCGCGCCGCCGGGATAGCCAAAGATGTGCCGCACGCCCAGGCGCGTGAGCGTTTCACAAAGTATTTCCGCACCGGTCAGCTTCATAGAGTTCTCCCTGAGGTTATCCGCTCCGTCGCCGGGGCAAAGCCTGCCGGCACCGTGGTGATGGCACCGAGTGAAGAAGAAGAAACCAGTGCGGCGTATTTGGCGAAGACGCCGTGTGTGTAGCGAGGTATCGGCGGCTCCCAGTTCGCCATGCGCTGGCGTATCTCGTCGGCCGTCAAAGCTACGTTGAGGGTGCGATTCGGCAAGTCGAAGTGAATAATGTCGCCGTCGCGCACCGCGGCGATGGGCCCGCCCATCGCTGCTTCCGGCGCCACGTGACCCGCCATCAGGCCGTGCGTTGCGCCCGAGAATCGTCCGTCGGTGAGCAATGCAACGGCTTCGCCCAGGCCCGCGCCGTGCAGCGCCGCGGTCACCGCCAGCATTTCGCGCATTCCCGGTCCGCCGCGCGGACCTTCATAGCGGATTACGATCACGTCGCCGACTTTGATCTGCCCCTGTTCGACGGCCGCAAACGCCGCTTCTTCTCCATCGAACACGCGCGCCGGCCCGCGGAAGTCGAGCATCTTGTGCCCGGCCACCTTGATCACGCAGCCGTCCGGGGCAAGATTGCCTTTCAAAATCACCAGTCCGCCGGTTTCCTTCAGGGGGTTGTTCCTGGTGCGGACGACTTGTTGTCCCGGAGTCTCCTGGGCGGCCGCCGCTTCTTCGGCGAGCATTCGTCCGGTGACGGTGATGCAGCTTCCCTGGAGTAGACCGGCTTCAAGCATGCGCTTTGCGACGAGCGGAGTGCCGCCTGCTGCGTATAGATCGTTTGCGACAAATCGTCCTCCTGGTTTGAGATCGGCCAGAATTGGCGTGCGCGAACTGATACGGTCGAAATCGTCGATGGAAAGCGCGATGCCCGCTTCCCGGGCGATGGCTAAAAGATGCAGCACCGCGTTGGTTGAACCGCCCGTGGCCGCAACACCGGCAATTGCATTTTCCATCGAAGCTTTGGTGATGATTTGCGAGGGCGTCAGATTCCGGCGCAGCAGCTCCAGCGCCAGCTTTCCGGCCAGTTCGCCCGCGTGCGCCTTCCCGGCGTCGGTTGCAGGCACGCTGGAAATGCCCATCGGTGCAAGACCCAGAAATTCACAAACCAGCGCCATGGTGTTGGCGGTGAACTGCCCCCCGCAGGCGCCCGCTCCCGGGCAGGCGACGCATTCCAGTTCATGCAATTGCGCATCGCTCATTTTGCCGCGTGCGTGCGCGCCAACTGCCTCGAAAACGTCCTGAATCGTGACGGAATGCCCTTCAAAATGTCCTGGTGCGATCGAGCCGCCATAGAGGATTAGGCCCGGGATATTCAGCCTGGCCAAAGCCATCGCGCCGCCGGGGATTGTCTTGTCGCACCCGACCAGCACGACCAAGCCATCGAGCAGGTTGCCGCGTGTCACCAGTTCAATCGAGTCCGCGATCACTTCGCGGCTGATCAGCGAAGCGCGCATGCCCTCGGTGCCCATGGTGATGCCGTCGGAGATCGAAACGGTGTTGAATTCCAGCGCTGTGCCGCCGGCGGCGCGAATCCCGTCACGCACGTGGGTGGCCAGTTCGCGCAGGTGATAGTTGCAGGGGCCAATTTCAATCCAGGTATTGGCAATGCCGATCAGCGGCTTGGCAAAGTCCTCATCTTTAAGTCCCGCCGCGCGCAACATCGCCCGCGCCGGAGCGCGGTGCGCCCCATCGGTCAAAATGCTACTCCGAGGTTTCAACGAACGGTCAGACACCGCTACACCCTCCCAGAATCCCCCTGCCCGAAAAAAACGAAGGGCCATCATCTTTTGGATGATGGCCCCGAAATTCGTCTCGGTTCAGGTTACGCTGCCATCACCCGCCTGCGATGCCCACTCGAAGAATCGAGAGGCCGCGCACAATCACCCGAATGACGCCAAGACCGACGGCCGGTTCGGCGATTCGCGAATTCAGGTGGGCGATGAGCAACATAAGGATCGCCCAATAAAGTATCAGAATGGAAGAAAAGTGACAATCAGTCAAATTAATAGAAATGCTCCAGAACGTAAGTAGAACTTATGGGCAGGGCTGGAAAGCGGATTTATCCATCCGGCGGAGCTGGTTGTCGGCACCGGCGGGCGATCCAGCGCAAAATTCTGCGTCTCGCGCGAAGAGAAGGCATCTCAAGGCGGAACGCGAGCATCCATTACGCCATGGCAACCCGAGCAGTTAGTGTCGGTGAAAAAGGTTCTTTCACAGACTCTTACCAACAGTACGTCAACCCGCAGTGGGTCGCGCTCCTGAACCTGCTCGACATGAACGTACACTACCAGCGCTGCTCCGGCGCGGAACTCTTCACCGCGGATGGCCGCCGCATCCTCGATTTCCTTTCCGGCTATTGCGTTCACAACACCGGCCACAACCATCCTTATATTGTCCAGGCTCTTAAAGGCGAACTCGACAAGAGCGGCCCCGCGATGTTGCAGAGCCACGTGCCAGAAATTGCCGGGGAACTTGCGGAGCGTCTTTGCAAATTGGCGGGCGGCGGATTGCAGAAAGTTTACTTTGGCAGCAGCGGCAGCGAAGGGGTGGAAGCGGCCATTAAGTTTGCACGTGCTACCACGGGCCGCACAGGGATCGTCTATGCCCGCGGCAGCTTTCACGGGCTTACCGCAGGGGCGCTCTCGCTAATGAACGATGCGTTCTGGCGCGAAGGGTTCGGGCCTCTGCTGCAAAACACTGAGGGCATCGAATTCGGGGACTTGCTCGGCTTGGAACGGGTGCTCGAAACGCGGCGGTATGCTGCGCTTGTGTTGGAGCCCATTCAGGCCGAGGCGGGCATCCGCGTGCCTTCGAACGAATATCTTCAAAAAGCGCAGGAGTACTGCCGCCGAACCGGAACTCTCCTTGTGATTGACGAGGTGCAGACGGGCATGTATCGCACCGGCACCTTTCTCGCCTCGCACCAATTCGGATTGCAACCGGATATCGTGATTCTTGCCAAAGCGCTCAGCGGCGGCCTGATGCCCGTCAGCGCCACGCTCATGACGGAAAAGGTGTACCGTTCGGTATACTCTTCGCTGCGCCGCGCCATTGTCCACACTTCCACATTCAGTGAAAACAGTCTTTCCATGCGCGCGGGGCTTGCAGCACTCGATGTTCTGGAATCTGAGCGGCTCGGCGAGCGCGCCATGGCCCTCGGCGAATCCTTTCGTGCCAAGTTGCGCGAGGAGCTTGCCCCCTTCGAAATGATAAAAGAAATCCGGGGCATGGGCCTGCTTTGCGGGATTGAATTCAGAGCCCCCAACAAATTGTCCTTGCGGGTGCCATTCGAGGCGTTTCATCGCGTGCATCCTGCCATGTTCGGCCAGGTCGTAGTAATGCGAATGTTCCGCGAAAAAAACATCCTTACGCAAATCTGCGGCAATCATTTCCTGGTGCTGAAGGCGGCTCCGCCGCTGGTCGTCAGCGAGCGGCAACTCGATGAGTTCGTCAGCGCGATCCGCGGAGTCGTGAAACTCGCGCACACTTCGGCGACTTTCTGGAGTGAGGCGTTGGGTTTGGCCCGTCGGGCGGTCAACCTTTAGCGGTGCTGTAACGCTTTCGTGCTCGAAAACACCCAATCAATGGGGGTTGGGAGTGGTCTCCTGCAATCGAAGAACTGACGTTTTTATTATTGGCGGAGGGCCGGCGGGACTTGCTACCGCGATCGCAGCGCGGCAGCTCGGCCTCTCGGCGACCATCGCCGACGGCACAGAACCGCCAATCGACAAAGCCTGCGGCGAAGGATTGATGCCAGAAACGATTGCGGCCCTTTCCGAACTCGGCGTCGGCATTCACCTGGGTCAGGGCTTTCGCTTCCGCGGCATACGATTCTTCGGAGGCCGGCACAGCGCAGGCGCGGAATTTCCTCAAGGCCCCGGCTTAGGTATCCGCCGCACATTGTTGCACGAATACCTCATTCGCCGGGCCGAAGCGTGCGGCGCGCAACTCCTTTGGCAAACGCCCGTAGTCGGCCTCTGTTCGGCCGGTGTGCAACTGCCCCGGGAGGTGGTCGCCGCGCGCTGGATCGTGGGCGCGGATGGCAGTGGCTCGCGAGTCAGGCGTTGGGCGGGGCTGGACCGTGCCACGCGAGAAAAGCAGCGCTTTGCCGTGCGCCGCCACTATGCCCTCGCGCCTTGGTCGGAGTACGTGGAAATCTACTGGAGCCGCCGCGCCCAAGCGTACGTCACGCCCATCGGCCGCAAGGAAGTCTGCGTCGTAATTCTTGCCGAAGAGCTTGGCGATGCCGATTGCGACGCCTTCCTGAGACACTGCCCGGAATTGCGGGAGCGCCTTGCAGGTGGCAGCATCTCTAGCCGCGAGCGTGGCGCGATAACTCTGATGCATTCGCTTTCTGCGGTTCACGCGGGCAATATTGCGCTGGTTGGCGACGCTTCCGGTGGGGTAGACGCCATCACGGGTGAAGGGCTTCGTCTCGCCTTTCGGCAAGCCATCGCGCTCGCGGCAGCCATGAAGAAGGGCCGCCTCGCACGATACGGCCGCACGCATCGCGCACTCGCCAGGAAACCCATGCTGATGGGCGACCTGCTTCTGCTCCTCGGCCGCAACGAATGGATCCGCTCGCGCGCCCTCCGGATGCTCAATCAGCATCCTCAAGTTTTTGCCCGGATGCTGGCTTTGCACAGCGGGAATGCCGAATGGCCCGATCTGGTTTCCGCTGGAGCGCAACTTGGCTGGCGTTTTCTAACGGCATAGAGCGAATGGAGAATGCACCACATGCCCAACGCACTCTGGAAATCAGCGGTCGGAACAGTTGGCGGAGCCCTGGGGCTCGTGTTGTTGCTTTCCTCCGCGAACAGACCTCCTCTGGCGGCGCAGGTTGCCGAAACCCCTGCGCGTCCGATTGTCTTGGCGTTCGATCCCGCGCAAAGTAAGGTCCATTTCATGGTCGACAGTACGCTGCACACGGTGCATGGCACCTTCAATCTGAAAAGCGGCAGCATCCAGTTCGATCCGCAAACCGGCAAAGCGGCGGGCGAGATTATCGTCTATGCCACCAGCGGTGAAAGCGGCAACAACTCTCGCGACGAACGCATGCGTAAAGAGATTCTGGAGACATGGAAATACGCTGAAGCGACGTTTCGTCCCACGCAGATTGACGGCCAGGTGTCGCTCACCGCGCCTTGCGATTTCAAAGTGAAGGGCATTTTTAATTTGCACGGCGGCGATCACGAGCTAGTCGCACTCGTCCACTCCGAATTCGCGGCAGATCATTGGAAGGGAACTGCCAAATTCGACGTTCCCTACATCCAGTGGGGCATCAAGGACCCCAGCAACTTCCTGCTCCACGTCAAACCAGTTGTGCACGTCGAGCTCGACCTGCGCGGGACGCAGGCCGGCGTGCTCACCGCCAAGTGACGCAAATCACTTCACCCGCAAACTTCACATCGTGTTTTTCTCAATTTGATTTGCATATCCCGCGCGGTTCCCGCATCATTAGTAGTTTGGGACGCAGCTTTCCTGCCAGATAGCTGTGCCTGCCCTGCTCTACCAACGTAAAACTGAGGAACTTCATGGAAAAGCCAACTCGTATTGCCGCGCCGAAAGGAAAACTCGGAGTGCTCCTGCCGGGCATGGGCGCGGTTGCCACCACCTTCATGGCCGGCGTGGAACTTGTGCGCACGAAGAAAGCGCAGCCGGTGGGCTCCCTGACGCAGATGGGCACGATTCGCCTGGGAAAGCGCACCGAAGGAAGATCCCCGAAGATCAAGGACTTGATCAAGCTGGCCAAACTCGAAGATATCGTTTTCGGCGGCTGGGATATTTTTCCGGACAGCTCCTATGAGGCCGCCGCGAAAGCCGGCGTGCTGGATCCGCACCACCTCGCGATGGTCAAGACGTTTCTCTCCAAGATCAAGCCCATGCCCGCTGCGTTCGACCGCGAATACGTGAAGATGCTCGACGGCAAGAACGTGAAGAAGGGCAAGAACAAATACGAAATCGCGCTGCAGGTGAAGAAAGATATTGCGAACTTCAAGAAGAAGCACAACTGTTCGCGGATGGTGATGCTGTGGTGCGGGTCCACGGAAATTTTCCTGACGCAGGATGACGTGCACTCCACGCCGGAAAAATTTGAAAAGGCCATGCAGGAGAATCACCCGGCCATCGCGCCTTCAATGCTCTACGCCTGGGCCGCCATCACCAGCGGCATCGCCTACGGCAACGGCGCCCCGAATCTTTCCGTGGACATTCCGGCGCTGCAGACGCTCGCCCTACAGAACAATGTCCCCATTGCCGGCAAAGACTTCAAGACCGGCCAGACCCTGCTCAAGACTGTGCTTGCTCCCGCCTTCAAGGCGCGCATGCTCGGCCTGAATGGCTGGTTTTCCACCAACATCCTCGGCAATCGTGACGGCGAAGTGCTCGAGGATCCTGGTTCCTTCAAGACCAAGGAAGAATCGAAACTTGGCGCGCTCGAGTTCATTCTCCAGCCACATCTTTATCCCGAGCTCTACAAGAAGATTCACCATAAGGTGCGCATCAACTACTACCCGCCGCGCGGCGACAACAAAGAAGGTTGGGACAACATCGACATCTTCGGATGGCTCGGCTATCCGATGCAGATCAAGGTCGACTTCCTCTGCCGCGACTCGATTCTCGCGGCGCCGATTGTGCTGGACCTTGTGCTATTTCTGGATCTGGCGCAGCGCTCCGGCATGCGCGGCATTCAGGAGTGGCTCAGCTTCTACTTCAAGTCGCCCATGACTGCCCCGGAACTTTATCCGGAGCACGACCTCTTTATTCAGTTGATGAAGCTGAAGAACACGCTGCGTTGGATGGTCGGCGAGGATTTGATCACTCACCTCGGCCAGGAATATTACGACTAACGAGGATCCGCCGTACGACCCGCCATCCGAGGCGGGTCGCTTCCAGGGGATGTTGCTCCAGTTGGTAGCGCCTGCAACTTGCAGGCAAGCGGGCAGTTCTTCGACTTTGCCTGCCGCCAGGATGGCGGCGCTACTGAAGCGGCGCTCCTACAATGCCTCCGGCTTCTCCCACCTGCCGGTTTCCCCCGAGCGAAACAGCGCTTCGAGCACTGCGGTGTTGGCAATCGCGTCCTCCATCGGATTCGGCACTTCGCCTTGCCCGCGCACGGCCTTCGAAAATAGGTCGGCCTGAATGGTGAACTGGTTGCAGATTGGCAGCGACTCGATCACCTGGCTCGCGCCCCTGTACAAGTCCTTTCCGTTGTCGAGGAACAACCGGCACGGCTTGTCGGTCGGCGCATTGAACGGAATTTCCACATCCAGGCGGCCCTCGGTTCCCAGAAATTGCATCCTCTGGTAGTAAACCAGTTGCGTCGATACCGTGAAAATTCCTTGCCCCGTCGGGAATTCCAAAATTGCCGAAGTAAGCCGATCCGTACGAATACTGGGATCTCTTTCGATGCAAGCGACCACCCGGCGCGGTTCTTCGTCGAAAATAAACCGGGACAATTTTACCGGGTAGCAGCCGATGTCCATCAATGCGCCGCCGGCGAATTCGGTCGAGTTGCGCACATTCTCCGGTTCGATGTTGTGATAACTGAAGAAACCCACCGCGGACCGCAATTTCCCGATGCGGCCGCCGCGAACCAATTCCCGCGCGCGCAACCATTGTGGATGCGTTCGCACCATGAACGCTTCGCCGATCTTTACTCCGTAGTCGTCGCGGGCTTCCAATAGACGCCGCGCTTCGCCCACCGTTCGCGCAATGGGCTTCTCGCAAAGAACGTGCTTCCCGCGGCTGGCTGCGCGGATCGACCATTCCACATGCAGATGATTCGGCAGCGGATTGTAGATGACTTCGATCTCCGGATCCGCGAGGAGTTCCTCATAGCTTCCGTACGCCTTCGGAATTCCGAATTGCCTGGCAAACTCTTTCGACTTCTCGAGCGAGCGCGAAGCCACGGCCGCTACTTCCGCAGATTCGCACTGTGCCATTGCCGGCGCCACGCGGCGTCGCGCAATCGACGCCGCGCCCAGGATGCCCCACTTTACTTTCCCGCTCATGCGAATCTCCGCTTCATCAAAGTGCCAGCAATTTTGCCAGCAGGCCCGCGATCGCTCCGCCCGCCAGCGGTCCTAAAACCGGAATCGCCGCATAGTCCCACCCGGACGGGCCTTTACCGGCAATGGGCAGAATAGCGTGCGCGAGGCGCGGCCCCAGGTCGCGCGCGGGATTGATCGCATATCCCGTCGGCCCGCCGAGGGAAAGGCCAATGCCCCATACCAGGCTGGCGACCAGGTAAGGGCCAAGCCCGTTTGCCGGCCCCGCCGCCGCGACATTCTTCGAAAAGATGGCAAACACGATGAACACCAGCGCAAACGTCGCGATCGCTTCACTGAGGAAGTTCAGCGGAATGCTCCGAATCGCCGGTGAAGTGCAAAACACGCTCAGCTTGGCGCTCGCATCCGGAGTCTCTTTCCAGTGCGGCAGATAGTGCAGCCACACCAGCGTCGCGCCCAATATGCCTCCCAGCAATTGCGCCGTCATCAACGGGAAAACGCTCGAGAAATTTCCACTCTGGATCGCAAACCCCAAAGTCACCGCCGGATTCAAGTACGCGCCTGGACTCCCGCACGCGATGGCCGTAAACACGCCGCACATCACCGCCATCGCCCAGCCCGTGGCGATCACCATCCATCCCGCGTTTTCCGCCTTGGAATGTTTCAGCAACACGCCGCCAACCACGCCGTCTCCAAAAAGGATCAACACCATCGTGCCCATGAACTCCCCGAACCAGGCTGAGTGCATCGCGTGTCCTCCAGGGTCTTTGTTCGCTTCCTATTTCCCACAGTTTCCGGGAAAGCGCAAATGGCCGCTTCTGGGGCAGGCCCAGGCCGCCGCCATCCCGCCCTTATCCGAACGTTCACGGATTGTTCACAGGTGCGTTGTGTCGGGGCTTTAGTGTCAGGTGGCCTTGGGGACCTACCCATCGCAGGAGATTCTCATGAAATTTCGAAAATTGCCGTATCTTCTCGGGCTCGCCTTGGCCTCCACACTCGTTGCGCTTCCTGCATTCTCCCAAACGCCCTCTGCCCCCCAAGCTGCGGCTCCGTACAAACTCTCTGTATTTGCCACCGCGCCTTCCGGCAGCAGCGCCCCGGACTCCATCGCCGTTCTCCACGATCACGTTTTCGTCGGGTATGGCGACGGCCATCTTCCCGACGGGTCCGACGGGCTCAGCAGCCAAATCGTCGAGTACCGCATGGACGGCTCCATCGTTCACACCTACACCGTCCTCGGCCACAGCGACGGTCTGAAAATGAATCCGCTAACCCATCAGCTTTGGGCTTTGCAGAACGAAGATGCCAATCCCAACCTGGTGATCATTGACCCGGAGACGCACCATCAAAGGTTCTTCACCTTCAGCGCGACTCCTCACGGGGGCGGTTACGACGACATCGTTTTCCGCGGTTGCCAGGTCTTTATCAGCGCCTCTAACCCGGCTAATAGCCCGAACACCGGCCCTGCCATCATCAGCGCGCATCTCGAAGGCGGCGTGGTCAACGTGGAAACCTTGCTGGCCGGAACCGCCAATGCGACCGACATTCCCACCGACGCTGCCGTCCAGCTCAACCTCCAGGACCCCGATTCCATGACGCTCGACCCGCAGGGCAACCTCGTGCTCGACAGCCAGGGCGATCAAATGCTCATTATCATCAGCGATGCCGGCACGCCCATGCAGCGCGCCTTGCGTCTGCCCTTGAGCTATCTGACGCCGAACGGCCCCGCTCCGGTCGAGGTCGACGACACCGCGTTCACCACCTCCAGCGAAGGCTTCATTCTCTTCGCCGACAAAGGCCTGAACACCATCTTCCGCCTCGACAAGCAGGCGTTTGCGCCTGGAGCGGCCTACACGGCTGCCGATGGTGGTCCATTTGTTGGCACCATCGATCTCACCACCGGCGTCATTTCTCCGATCGTGACGGGGCTTAAAAATCCGGGAGGGTTGGTCTTCGTGGATACCTCGAAGCGAGAATTTGGGGACGATGAAAGTAACGCCGGCTGCGGCGAACACGATCACGATTGGCGATAACGCTTGGGACATTGACCGAACCGTACCAGGAGCGGGCCTCGGGATTTCTCGTTCCGGGGCACCCTCTTTCTTCGCTCACCGGGTTGCGCTCAGCGCCTCCTGCAATTCCCTCCAAAATGTGGTCACGGAGTCCGCACGCTTTCCTTCCTCCGGGGCGAACGCGCGTTCAAAGAATCTCTGCCACTTCGCCGGCGCATCGGGCAAATGCTCCGACAACGCGGCAAACTGCACGCCCTTAATGGAGTTCTCCAGCGCGGTAAAGGAATCCCCGGCAAACGGAGGCGCTCCGGTAAGCGCCTCGTAGGCGATGACTGCCAGGGCCCACAAATCCCACCTGGGAGATGCGGTGCGCCCGCGCAATTGTTCCGGTGACATGTACCGCAGCGTGCCCGCCATGGTCATTGTCCTGGAATCGCTGGTCTCTTCCGCGGGGCTCGGGAGCATTTTCGCGATTCCGAAGTCGGTGATTTTCACGATTTCACGCGAATCCTGCCGCGCCAGAAAGATATTTTCCGGTTTCAGATCGCGATGGATCAGTCCCCGAGCATGCGCTGTTCCGGCGCCGGCACAAATCCCTTCGAAAAGTTCCAGCGTTCGCGCAGCACTGAGTGTTTTCCTGGCGCGCATCTCGTCCCGCAGCGTTTTCCCTTCCAGGAGCTCCATCACCAGGAAGACGCGCTGCGTGGGGTCCACGCCGAAATCGAAAATCGTCACCACGTTCGGGTGGGCAAAGCGCGCGGTGATCTGCGACTCCTGGCGAAATTTCTCGATTGCCTTCGGACTCGCAAAGAGGTCGTCGCGAATCGTCTTTACGGCCACCACCCGGTGGAGCGACAAATCTTCCGCGCGGTACACTTTCCCCATTCCGCCCTGGCCCAGGCGCGCGTCCAGACGGTAGCGGCCGGCCAGCACGCGCGGTGAAGCCACCAGCGACAATGTGGCCTTGTCTTTTGTGCAATAGGTCGTCCCCGTGTCGTAGCAAGCTCCGCACGCGGCGCACTCTTCGAACGACCGCCCGGGCAGCGCCGCGCTTCCTCGCGACATCAGCAGCGCCAGCGAGTTGGCCACATTCTCCAGTAGCGCGATATCTTCACCCCCGTAAGGCTCTTCGGATTGCTTCCCGCCCAGCACCAGCAGGGCTTCCGTGCTCCCTTCCCGAAGCGCGATCGGCACCAGCAACTCGATCCGAGCGTCGCGCAGAAAATCTTTATCCACTTGTGGAAGCTGCCGTCCCAACCAGCCGCTGCCCGCCTGGGTGATGGGCACGGAGCACTCCAGCATGCGCACCAGCGGGATCAACTTGTTGGTTGCCGGCAGATCTGCAAAGAGCGAGCCAGGAGGAGCCGCCGCGATCACGTGATAGAAGTTTTCGCTCGGCCGCCTCAGGAGCAGCCCGCAACTCTGCGTGTGCAGTGCCTCGGAGATGCGCGTCACCACGCGCGGCGCAACACCTTCCAGGCTCTCCGCCCGGCGTATCTCCTCCAGAATTTCGCGGAACAGAAGTTGCGCGTCGTATTTGTCACGAAAGAATTTCCGGTCGAGCGCGGACAGCCAGTGCTGGCGCTGGGTGGCCGCCAGCGCCGCCAATGCGGCAATCGCCACATAGGTTCCCGCTCGGGTTTTCAGCACCAGGAAAAGTGGCTCTCTTCCGTGCGCAATCAGGTCCACGCCCAGCAGGCCTATCGCCACCACCGGGATTGCCAGAAGCACTCTCCGCGCCAGCGCATATTGAACCCCGCGCCGGATGATCACCCGAACGTCAAACAGGCGGTGCTTCAAGATTCCATACGCAAAAGAGAAGGGAAGCACCAGCATTCCGGCGCTGCACACAAAATTCACGAATGGCGTCTCGAGAAATTCGTAAAATCCGGGCCCGAAATTAAGCATCGTGGTGCCGATCACCCGCGGCAGATAGAAAAACATGGCGATCAGCGCTCCGAAGATCAGCACTCGAAAGCGCCGCCGGTCCGTCTGCGACTCCAGTTTCCAGTAATTCAGCGGCAGGACGATAAGCGCCACGACAAAATAGGCGAGGCTTTGCCCGCCGAATGCGAATAGAACCCACGGCGGGGTCAATCCAGTAAGATTTTGCGGGTTGTATACCGTTTGGGCGAGCAGCTCCAACCCATAAAGGGTTGCAACCAACGGACCGGCCCAGAATGCCATCCAGGCCCAGCGATTCTCAAACAATCGTTTCGGGTAAAGACAAAAAAATGCCGCGAGCAGCGGCGTCCGAATCGCCGCGCTCACATAGACCAGCATCGCGGGCACTGCCACCAAGAACGGCAGCTCGTGGATCGCTGCGGAAAGTCCCCATTGAAACGCTTCGAAGACCGTGGCCATCGACACCAACACCCAGCCGCCCATCCGCGATTCAAAATCGCGAGGTCTTCGAAAGACCACGAACAGCCCAATGGCCATGGTGATGAACTTGTAGGCAAGAAAAATGCACTGTGAAATATGAATCGAGCGAGATTCCTGGTCCCACAGCCGCCCGCGAACGGTCATGCCCAGCTCGTGCGTCTGCGCTTTCCGCCGCACGCGGATCGCTATCGGCCGCCCTTCCGCGAAATTCATGCGCAGGGCAAGCCAGTCCGCAACGTTCCCGATGGGTTGCCCGTTGACGCTAAGAAGAATATCTCCCTGCTGTAACCCGGCAATTGCTCCGGCCGAGCCATCGTCCACACCCGTAATCACCACCTGGCCGCCTTTGTCCTCCAGGGAAATGCCGTCCGCCGCGAGACCAAACAAAAGGTAGTACGCCAGAAACACGTTTCCGACGATGCTGATGGCGGCGAACGCCACGATGCGCCAGGGATAATTTCCGGGGGGCATCCGTTTGGCGCGATTATAGGCGGTTTTGCAGGATGTGCGCCAATGCGGTCAATCTTCCGGGACGTTCCGGCAACTTCACTGACCCAGTGTCAGCAGGAGAAGCAAATACCGCTTCAGATTACGCGTCATCAGGAAGTTTTCGCGCACGTGTTCATGTCCGTTGCTGGCGAGTTTCGCCGCAATCGCGGGATTTGCTAGCAGGAACCGGATTTGGTATGCCGTCCCCTCAATGGAATGCGTCAGCAAGCCGGTGAATTTATGGACGATCTGCAGCGGAATGCCGCCAACGGCGCTGGCCACCACGGGTTTCTTCTTCCAAAGTGCTTCGGTCACCGTCAAGCCGAACCCTTCGCGGAGCGATTTCTGCACGATGATTGTGGAAGCCCGCTGCAAAGCGTTGATCTCCAGAGCGCTCCATGGAGGAAGCTCCAGGATGTGGACGTCCGGGTCATTTCCCGCCGCCTCGCGTGCCTCCTGCAACACTTGTCCGCCTTCCGGGTCGTCCGCCGCGCCGCCGCCGGCCAGCACCAACTGGCAGTCCAGGTATTTGCGGACCAGTTTGTACGCCTGGATGACCCCTACCGGGTCCTTCAAACGGTCGAAGCGCGAAATCTGCGTAATGATGGGGCGTTTCGGATCGATCGCAAAACGCTGCAAAGTGTCTCGTATGAACTCCGCGCCGAGTTCCTGATTCTTTTGTGAGAGCGGATCGATGCAGGGATAGAAGATGTATTGGGGAGCCGGAAGGGGACGCGAGAAACTTGGCGAGGAAATCAGCACGGCGTCGTAGCGCGGCACGAAGTGCATCAGAAAGTTCCAGACATGGTCGTTCGGATGCGAAACGTCGATGTGGCACCGCCAAATCCACTTTTGAGAACCCGGCCTGCGCGCCTTGATCATTCCAGCGGGCTGCGGATCATGGATCACGACGAAATCGGAATCGAATTGCAGGTGCTGCAGGTTTTGCTCGGTGTTGGCCAGAAAGATGTCGAACGCGCGCTGCGGCGGGTCGTACGGCGCGCCGTGCAGGGCATTGTGGAACGCTTTGGTCACCTCGAAAAAATCGTTGCCGCCGGTCATCACGCTCCATTCGCACTTCAGTCCTACTTCTTCCATCAACGGCACTAAACAGTTCAGAATTTCGGCCACTCCGCCGCCAACCGCGGTGGAATTCACCATTTTCACGGTTTTCGCGGTCAGCTTTCCCGCCAGGGAGTGGATTTCATCCACTTCGGAGTGGCCGACGATGGAGAAATAGTCTCCAAGTGTGGCGCCTTTTGTGGCGGAAACGGAATTCGGCGAGACTACGCGGGCATCCATGCGGAAGCCTCCTGCAAGATGTGCTGGCGAACGCCTTCGAGCGTGTTCGCGTAGATATCGATTCGGTCCACGCGGTCGGAAAGCTCCTTCAGCCCCAGGCCGTGCTTAAACCAGTAGGAAAAATCGTTTTCGGAGAGCGGCTCGCGCAGCCGCGCAGTGACGAAGTGATAGTGAATCGTATGGATGCTCACATGCCTCAGCGCCTCGCAGAACTCCTGCAACGTTGAAGCCTTCCAAGAAGTTGGCACCGCGATGGTCACGGCTTCGCAGAAATGAAATGGTGCAAACGCCACGCGAGCCGCGGAACCCGGCGAGCCTGCCAGATGTTCTTCGAGTATGCGCACCAGATCGGCACGCAGGTCCGAGATGCGCGGATATTGGCGGATGTCCAGAGAAGCCATGCGTTCCGCAAGCTTTGGCTCGTTGCACCCGGAAAGCGCCCACTGCGCGAAATCGTTCGAAAATCCCTCGGTCAGGTAGTGGTGTTCCTCCAGGCTTTGAAACGTGTGGTTGAAAATGGTGGCGTCGCTGCAATGGCGCATGCTCTCCAGAAATTCGTCAAGCGAGCTTGCTTTCATGCCGGAAATCCGCGTCAGGCTGGATGCGGCGCAAAATTCAAACGGCGAAGTCGCGGCTTTCATCGTACGTTTCGCTCCCCCTTCATCCCGTGCTCCTCATCGGCAGTGCTCGTTTTTGGCTCACCGCGAATGTTGGGCCTCGCCGAGCTCATGAGGAATCTGGCAGAGCTCGCTGACCAGGCTGGCAGCCCATGCATAAACGTTTGCGGTCTTCACTGTACTTCTCATCTTTCGCATCCGGCTTTGCCTTTCTTCCGGTGACATTTCCAGTGCATATTGCATGGCTTCCGCCACCTGGTCGATGTCGTAAGGATTCACCATCAGCGCCGATTCCAATTCCCGCGAAGCGCCCGTAAAGCAACTCAGGATCAGCGCTCCTTGCTCGTCTTCACAGGCGGCCACATATTCCTTGGCCACCAGATTCATTCCGTCGTGCAGGGAAGTGACCAGGCAAAAGTCCGCCGCTCGGTAATACGGGCGGATGTCGTCGTGCGTGTGGTGTGCCTTCTTGAAAACAATCGGCTTCCACGTTTTTGTTTGAAATTTCCAGTTGATCCGGTCCACTTCCGATTCCACTTCCGCGACCAGATCGTGGTATTTCCGGATGTGCGTGCGGCTGGGCGCCCCGAGCTCCACGAAGACCATCTTTTCCCGGTACGCGGGGAAGTGTTCCAGGAAGCGCTCGATGCTCTGGAACCTCTCCAGAATGCCCTTGGTGTAATCAATGCGGTCCACGCCGACTCCGAGATACCAGGCTTCCACGCCAAGTTCGCGCAGCAGGCGGAATTTCAAATCGGTTTTCGATTCCTCACCCTCCCAGCCCGGTGCCAGTTGCGGCATCGCAATGCTGATGGGAAAGGGTTTTATGTAAGTGGTGTGTCCCTCGCGATTCACCGCAAACCGCTCCCAGTCGATTCGCGATTCCAGCGCTCGATCCGCGGTCTCCAGAAAATTGTTGCAGTGATATTGCGTGTGGAAACCAAGCAGGTCTGCGCCGAGCAGGCCGTCCAGCAGGCTGCGCTGCCATGGGCAGATGCTGAAGGCCTCCGGATTGGGCCACGGGATGTGCCAGAAGATCGCGATGCGCGCATCCGGCCGCTTTTCCTTGATCAGCCGCGGCAGCAAGGCGAAGTGGTAGTCCTGGATCAACACGAACGGCTCTTCGCCTCCTTCCAATTCTTCCAGCACAGACTGGGCAAAGCTGGTGTTGACCGCTTTATAGTCCAGCCAATCCTTGGCCCGGAAAATAGGCCGTGTATGGGCAATGTGGCAAAGCGGCCAGAGTCCTTCGTTTGAAAATCCGAAGTAGTAACCTTCCTCCTGCTCTCGGGTGATCCAAACTCGCTTCAGCGTAAATTGCGGGTCATCAGGTGGAACGGCGACTTTATTCTGGGAGTCCACGGTGACTGCGTCGGCATCGCCCGCCCCGTGGGCCACCCAACTGCCTCCGCAGGCGCGCAGGATTGGATTCAACGCCGTCACCAGGCCGCTAGCCGGCTCGGTCACCACAATTTCCTTGCCCCTGCGGATGTGCATGTACGGTTCGCGGTTGGAAACCACAATCAACGGCCGGCCGCGCAGTTTATTCCGCACATGCTCTTTCAGGCGCTCCGGGGTCCAAAGTGATTCTCCCTCGTCGCGCAGCCGCGCCTCCTCTTCCGCCGCTGCGCGTGCCGCGGAAAGGCTCGCCGTCAAGTGCACCACCTCCTGCGCGATCGGTTGGAAAAAATCGGTCTGCGGCAGGGCGATGGGTTCGGCGGTTTCCCCGAACCGCAGGCGCTTCATCCATTCGGCGGTTTTCGCGATGGGCCCGGCTATGCTCCATCGCACGATGAGCATGGTAACCAGCGCGATGATCACTGTTTCCACCAGGATCCAGAGAAAGTTGAGCCGCCAGGTACTGCTCGACTCTGCCGCGATGTGGCTGACGTCGTAGAGAATCACAAGTTCGCCCTTCAAGATGTCATCCCGGTGCAGCGGGAGGGCGTAGATGTGCATTGGCTTGTTGTCGATTCTTCGAAAGACCCCGATGCCCCGGTCGAGTGTCACGGCCTCGGTTGCAGCCTCCGGTGGGGCATTGAATACGGCCGGGAGCCCCGGCGTAATGGCCACAGGACGTCCCTTGGAATCGTACACTGCAACTCCGGCCAGGCGCTCTCGATTGCCGAAGCGTTCGACGATTCTTTGCAGTTTCCGCTCCGCCTTCGTTTCCAGCAGCGGCTCAACTGATTCCTGGAGACTCTCCGCCAGGATGGCCGCTTTGCGTTCTGTCTCTTCCCGAAGGCGCTGGCGTTCTTGCCGCACCTGCATATACGAGAAGACGGAGGCCGCCAGGGTGACTCCGACAATCAGCGACAGGATCAATCGCAGGGTGATCCGCACGGAGCCTCCGATCTATGGGGTGGTGTTGCCACGGGTTCGGCCTCGGACGCTGCCTTGGTCCTCCGGTTCGCAGAAAAGTGTTCCCGTGTCGCTCCACAAATATATCGTAATACGATATAACTGACGAATCGGCTTATCTTCGTTATGCGGTCAGGGCAGGGAGGGAACGCGTGGACGCGCCATTTCATCAGCCAGGGAAAATGGGTCGGCTGGGTTTCCGCTCGAGTTGCTGTTTGCCGGCGGTTAGCGGCCGGCCAGTGTCATTGCTGCTGCGATTTTGAATTAGCGGCAGGTTCCTGGGTCGAGGAGGAAATATTCGTCGTTGGTGTCGCCGCTGCGGCTGCATTGGCCGGCGTCAATTCCGAAGGCCGGTACTTCGGCGCGCTCACGTAGCCGTGCACAAGATTCTTGTCGATGTGGTTCACGATGATCTGCACGGGTTGCGAAGCGTTGTCCGTGTGAATGGTCACTGGCTCGTACAGATTAATCTTCTTCTTGCTCAACTGATTGTCGTCCACCAGCATCGCCAGGTCGTAGCTCTTGTGCTTGGTATCGGCCTTGCGCAAGGAAAGCGAGAGAGGCCCCACGCGCTCAAATTGCTTCGACTTGGTCAGCTCAAATTCGTAGTAGCTGCGCTCGCCTTTCTTTTCGAGGAGCACCAGTTCGTCGTGGTTCTTGGCGATTGCCCCTGTAAGTTCGGTGCGCGTCGAATCAATGTTTCCTTGCAGGTCGGAGCGGTATTTTTCCACTTGTTGCTGTGTGTCCTGCAGCTCTTTCTGCTGCTCGGTGAGTTGCGACTGAAGCTGCTCATAGCGCTTGTCGGCAGCCGCATTATGCTTCAGCGCACGGCGCCGCGGCCCGGCATGCCTCGCCTCGGTTTTCGTGGCCGGCGCAACCACCGGAGGGGTCATTGCCGCGGCTTGCACGGGCGCTTCTGGTGCCGTTTCATCCGCGGGTTCTGCACTCTGCGCTTGCGATTGCGCCTGAGTCTGCGCTTGCGATTGCGCCTGAGTCTGCGCTTGCGAGGCTTGTGTCATCCCCTGAATTTGCGCATGCAGCGAGTTCACCTGATTCTGAAGTTGGGCCATGGACTGCGATGTCGCCGCCGATTGCGCTGTCAAGTCTTGCACCAAAGCGCGCTGGTGAAGCCCATAGCCCGCCGTAATTGCCAGAATCACAAATAGCGCCACAGCCGCCGCAAACAGAGGGCGGTTTACCTGGGCGCGAATTTCCGCCCAGCGGTCCCGGTTCTCCTGCTGCGTCATATCATCTTCTTGTGAAAACTCTTCCATGACTTCCCCCCTGCATTGCACCTTAGGAACCGTTCCGCACTGCAATGGCGATCACCAAGGATCTCGCGCCACGCCGAGCGGGCAATCCCCAACAAGAAAAAGAAAAAGTGCAATACCATTGCCGAATCCAACTGCTCGTAACGTCAAGCAAATTCCCTGCTTTCAATGCGTAAGAGCCTGTGGAAAGTCGGCGTGCCGCAGGGGGCGGTACTAGAACCGGAAATTTATCCCGCGGTCGGGTCAATCTTTTCCAGTCCGTGCTCGCCCGATTTTCTCGCTGGCTCTTTTCTGCTCGCACGCCAATGCTGACGATTTCTCTTGAGATTCTGCCGGCGTTCTAGGAACTGTGCCCTCGGGATTGCTGCGAGCCCCCTGTTCGATCTTGCAGTACTCACATCGAACTCTCTGCGCATCTAACAAAACAGGAGGGCAGAAGGAGGTGCTCCATGGCGTGCAAGGCCTGGATCGCTTCACTCATCTTTCTTGCCAGTTCGTTTTTCGTTTTGCCCGCGCGCGCCGACCAAAGCAACAGCCCCGGCGTTCCCGGCACGGTGAATTATCTCGAGGGCCAAGTTTCGCTGGCTTCCCAGCCGTTGAACTCCAAAAGCATAGGCAGCGCGGTGCTGCAACCCGGTCAATCGCTGGATACGGGAAGCGGCAAGGTCGAGCTTCTCCTCGTGCCCGGCGTGTTCTTCCGTCTTGGCTCCAATAGCTCCGCGGAAATGATCTCCGCGGGCCTCGTGGAAACGGAACTCCAGCTTAATCAGGGCACCGCCATCGTGGAAGTGGACGAAATCCATCCGGAAAATCATCTTCTCATCCACGAAAAGGGAATTACGGTTCGACTCGAGAAAACCGGGCTCTACTCCTTCGATCTCAACGACGTCCCTTTGCGCGTTTTGGATGGCAAGGCCAGCGTTGATACCGGCGCCCGCCGTCTGGAAGTAAAAGGAGGGCACGAACTGATCGCCGCGGATAACGGCGCGTTTTCCGTGCAGAAGTTTGATCGCAAATCCGTCGAAGACGCTGACCTCTATAGCTGGAGCAGCCTGCGCTCCGCCTATCTCGCTGAAGCCAATGTCAACGAAGCGAGCTATTACGACGAGATGGGCGGCTTGCCCGGAGGACCCTTCTGGTGGGGTGCGGGATGGTATTGGGATCCCTGGTTTGACGCTTACACCTTTCTCCCCGGTGACGGCATCTTCTTCAGTCCCTTTGGCTGGGGTTTCTATTCGCCGTGGTGCGTGCGCATGTCTCCCTATTACGGCAGCACCTTCTGGTACGGCCATCGCGTCGCCTACTATCACTTCGCCGCCAACCCCGCGCAGTGGGGAACCGGCACGCGCTTCCTCACCGCTTCCAATTACAACCACGGCATCTATACTGGCCCTGGTTCAACGCATTCTCCCTTTCATTCCGGCCCGCGTTTCACCGCCGCCGGCTTTGGCTCCCGGACATCTGGCATTCGTGGCCTCAATACTACCGGCGCGTACCGCGGTGGAGGCTTTCTCCACTCCGGCGGCTTCCATTCTGGAGGATTCCATGGCGGCGGGTTCCACGGCGGGGGCTTCGGTGGCGGCTTCCACGGTGGCGGCATGAGCATCGGCGGCCACGGCCGGTAACAAGCGCGGGATACTATTTGTCCGTGAGGACGCCGGATCGCGCGCGGGCGGCCTCACTCACCAGGCTGTCCGGGAATTTTTCAATGTGGCGCCGCGCCGTTTCGCCGCCCGGCTTGTTCCTCAGTGCTCTGGCGCCTCATCCGCGATGCCGTCGGACCACTTCGCCACCGGCAGGAGGAAAATCGTAAGCCGGTCCGTCTCCACTTTGGCGCCGATCAGCGGCGATCCCGGCTGATTCGCGCCCGTGACTAGACCGACTTTTTGTACCACGGTGAATGAGAAAGTCTACATCACAACCTCCTTCGGCAAGGGTGCAATTGGCGGCGCGCAGGGGGCCGTAGGAGACCGGAGAGCCGCCATTTGCGGCGCGAACGTTGCCGGCGCCGGCGGTCTGTAGCCGGGCGCGAGTGTGGCCGCCTCGTGTTGTACTCCGCCCGCCACTGCTCGATCACGATCTGCGCCTCCCTCAGCGAATAGAAAATCTCTCCGTTCAAACATTCATCCCGCAGCTTCCCGTTGCAACTTTCGCAGTAGCCGTTCTCCCATGGGCTGCCCGGCTTGATGTACAGCGTCCCGGTGCCCGGCTTCGCCAGCCACTGCCGCACTCCTTTGGCTACGAATTCAGGTCCGTAGCATCTCGGGAACGAGGCTGTTTTAGCTGATGAGGGAGTAGACCAGAAGGGCTGGAGGGAGCGTAGCGACCGGAAACCCTTCTGGTAGGTCATGGCAGTCTGGTCTCTCCTCTCGCTCGTTCCTCGAACGGCTCACGGTGAGTTCCTTGGATCGGGCTGCGGTTTACATCTCACGCGTAGCGTCCCCCGCCCCCGCGTCTTCTCTTTTGTCTAATTAAACGGCAAGCGTCAGGCCAAGCGCCGTCTTCCAGCTTGAGGTACTTGTAAAGCGTGAATTTGGCCTGAGCCATGAAAAATCTTCTATTGCTCAATACTGGAAAACTGACCAGTTGGAGATTTCTTAGGAAAAGATTTTAGGAAGGCTCTAACCCACTAATTCTAAGGTATGGCGGAGAGGGTGGGATTATACCCAACGCAATTTGTTGTAGGGACGCGTTGGGATGCGTTTTTTCGATACCGCAACCTATTGCATCCCAGGGATTTATTTTGAACCCTCTCAAGCCCCTCATAAACAAAGCGTTTGCTGCAACCCCGAAATCCAGAAAATACGCAAAACTGGTAGCAAGACGGTAGCAAAAATTAGGCTCACAAACCGATCTTTTTCTCCAGGGCCGGAGTCATGCCGCCTAACCTTTTGAATCGCTCCGCAATCCTATCCATGATCTTCTGCTGTTCCTTGGTATCGCCGGACGGTTGGAAGCGATACCAGCGAGCAAGCTGCTCGTGATTGGCCTTTTCGATTTGCTCCATGGTCGGGAAATCTGGTCGGTCGTGCTGCATCTTGATTCCGCTTCGTTCTGAAGCAGTAAGTATACCTGAGGGAAGTTGTCCCGCCTTTCGTTGAAACGTGAAGAAGAGAAGCAGCGGTTCTCGACCCGAACTCGGATAGAGTTCGGGTTGGAAAACTCTTTCCTTGCCGAGGCAAGGAGGAAAAGGAGAACCGCTGTGAGGAAAACCTATCAGGGAATGCCAGACAAGCCCAAGCGGAAGTTTGAAGTACTCGGCAAGCGGGAGTTGCTGACGGAAGTTCCGCTGCCGATGGTCGAGGTGTGGGAGGAGTTGCAGGCGCAGGTGGAGCAGTTGACTGGCGAAGCCGGGCTGCGCATCATCGGCACGATTCTGGAAAACGAGGTGACGCTGTTGCGCAGCCGAATCTCCACCCGCGCCTCTTCGGACCCGCGCGGCTCTGGCGCGCGGCCCAGCAAACCGGTCCCCTTCGTGGCCAGCTTCACCTCGACGAACCTGCCTGCGCCGGCAGGCTTCGCCGGCGAACTTTCCCGCAGTCGTTTCTTCCACCAGTAAAAATGCGGAATGCACAATCGGCGCTCCCGGCAAAACGCCGCCACACCCTGCCCGCTGCGGGCTTGCTCGGAAATCAGCCCTCGCCACTTCTGGCGCGCTTTTCAGCTTCGTTCTTGCTGCGTCATCGGGCCTGCCTCCCCACCAGCAGGCCACAATGCTACACACCACCTCGTCAGAACAAGATGCGCCTCACGTATCGCTCACCAGCTTGGCAACGCGGTATGGGGAATTTTGGACGCAATTGGACGTAAAAAGCAAAACGGCTCAGAGGGAGCACTCTCTAAGCCGTTTTATATCAACTAAGAAATGGTTGCGGGGGCCCGATACGTACCGAATTTAGACACTTTGTGCATCCTGTTCCGCAGTCAACTGATTCATTGCACTGCGTAAGGCTAAAGAAGCCTGATCGGTATGGCGATCGGCTCAGCAGTCGCTACTTTTGCAAAAACTCCTTCACAACTCGGACAAATTCCTCGGGTTCCTCGATAAAAGGAAAATGTCCGCTCTTTTCAAACATGATGAACTGGGCTTGAGGCGCGTAAGTCTTGAATTGCACTGCGTATCGCGGCAACATACCACGGTCAAATCGACCCGAGAGAATTAGGATGGGCATCTTCAAGCTTTTCAGCTGCGTATGGAAATCCAATTTCGCCATTTCCGGTCCCGGAACAAAATCTCCGTCGTCACCATAAATAGCGCAGAGCACCTCGGGATCTGGGGGCTCCCCAGTCTTAATTAACGTCTGAAAGGCCGAATTGTCATAAAAGAGCAAGAATCCTGGCGGTGAGTCGTCAGCATCCCGATATTGCTTGCTGCAAGTCCGAAATCCCTTCTCATGAATACTCATTACTCTTTCATAGGTTTCGGGGTACTGATTTCGCAATTCATACAAAGCGTTGTCACGATGCGCCTGCGACATCTCCCCGCCCCACGACGAATCGGCCAGAATCAGTTTTTGCACGGATTCGGGATAACGCAACGCGTACGCCTGAGCCACCATACCGCCGTAGGAATGACCCAACACGTCGATCTTCCCCAAGCCGAGTGCCTTGCGCAATCCCTCGACATTCTCCACATCACGCGCAAACGTGTAGGTCTGCCCCGTACCCGCACGATCAGATTTTCCAGTTCCGAAAGCGTCGTAATAGATCACGCGGTATGCCTTAGATAGTGGAGAAAAGTGTGGATGAAAATAGCTGTGCGGAACCCCGGGTCCGGCAGGAATCAAAACCAGCGCTTGGCCTGATCCTTCGCTCTCGTACCAGAGCCTTGTACCATTCACTGTCACGTAGCCTCCGGGCGGGTGGAGTGCCGAAGTCCCGGAAGGATCGGACGGTGGTTGCTCTTGGGCCTTTGCGTTCTGGCACCAGTTTGGAATCGAGAGTGTAAGCAAGAGCATTGCAAACATCTTTTTTCTCATCGGGAATTCCTTCAACTGCCATAGTTAGCGAGAGACTCGCGCACATTTCGATTTGAAATTTTACGCCAACTATGAGGCTCGGCACACTTTTGAGAAATCGGTCCGTACCATCAATAACCAAGCTCTGAGTTTTGTTGAGTTGCCGCGCAATCGAGAAACCTACCCACACTCAATCTACTTGGCTCGTCGTCCCGCGGACTGGAGGTTCGCGTGACTAACTCGTAAGCACCGGTTTTATCAATTCGGATGGTTGCGGGGTTCGCGGAAACTGCTGAAAGGAAAGAATTTTTGGTTGCGGGGCCCGATACGTACCGAATTTGGACACCTTGTGCATCCCGTTTCGCAGCGAACTGATTCACTGGGCTGCTTAAGTCTTGTATTTTCATTCCTGCGAGGCAGCGTTTTGCGGTCAGGCCGGAGGCCGTCGAACGCGCGCGTCTTGATGAACGAAACGCAGGATGCCCCAGCGCACCATCAATATTGGAGAATTAGTCAAAATTTATCCGAGATCAGTATGTTAGCGCGCTGCGATATCTAGGGTTCGTTAGCCGAGATGACGCATCGGCTCCCCATTTGTGCTTTCCCAAAGAAAGAATTAAGATTTTCGCGAGATAGAATTGACTCGCAAGGAGATGAGAATGCTGCCGGTTGGCACCGTGAACCAGACACAGGTCAGACCCGTCGGTGCAGCTTCGCGAGCGCCGTCTCACGCCTTTTGGTTTGTCGCAGGATTGGCAGGCTTCTCGGTCGTGCTTTGCGGCTTTGCGCCTTCTTACTTCCTCCGACACTGGTTTAGAACCACGCCCTTGCCCGGGTTGCTGCAGCTGCATGGCGCATTGATGACTTCGTGGTTCGTTCTTTTCTTCGTTCAGGTCTCATTGATAGCAAGGCACCGCATCGCCGTGCACCGTCGCCTTGGGATCGCTGGCGCTATGCTCGCGGGAATCATCGTAGTCGTTGGGACCATCACGGCATTGCGATTTCTACGCAGTAATTTGCATGCCTCGCCTGGATTTGGCCCACCGGCCCCTGAATTCTTCGGCTTCCTGTTGTTTGATCTGTATGTCTTTGGCGGACTCGTAGCCTCGGCGATTCTGCTACGAAAGAATGGCGATGCGCACCGACGCCTGATGCTGCTCGCGACCCTAAGCATGATTTCACCCGGCGTAATTCGAATTCCATTCGCACAACTCGCTCCTGGACTCGCATTTCTGGGAAGCGGAGGGCCCGGAGGCTTGTTTGCTCTCGATCTCTTATTGCTCTATGCGTGTATCGCTTACGACATTTGGCGAACGAAGAGAATACATCCCGCGTTCGTCGTGGGTGGTGCCTCCATTGCTTTTGGAGATTCGAGTGCTCTTGCGTGGCTCGTTCATACCAGTGCATGGCAGCACTTCGCTGCTAGGCTTGTGAGCTGAGCGCAGCCGAACTCTCTTTTCGTGCGCTCAGGCTAATGCAAAGTCCTTCCATGAGAAGGCCAGTCCCAGTCATGAGTGGGTTGTGTTTTTTCCTGTAAGAGCTTTTGGTTTTTCCATGATTTTTCTGTTTTCTGCTGCTCCGCCAAGCCGCTTCTGTCGCCACCCTTCCATCCGCACTCTTGGTGAGCGATTTTCGCTCGGTGCCCGTGGGGTGTTCTCGTTTCAGTAGGTGTTTGACTAGTGAAACCTACGTCGCAGCACGAAGCGGCATTGTATAAATTCGGATGGTTGCGGGGTTCGTGGAACTTGTTGAAAGGAAATAAGTTTTTGGTTGCGGGGGTCAGATTTGAACTGACGACCTTCGGGTTATGAGCCGGAGAAAGTAATAGCCCGTCTTTGCTTCTCAACAACTTACGTGGGTGTTGATCTACCTATTTCACTGGTGTTCTTCGGTAGTTTGTTCCCAATTTGTTCTCGATTTGTTCCCAGTTTCTGGGATGAACCCTATTACAAACGGCGCGGTCCCAAAGAGTCTAGCAATTCGAGTTATCCCTTCGGAGATCGAATCAAACCGAGCCCAATCCTTCCGCGCTCACGCTCTGGATACTTGCTCCTCGCCTTATCGGCAGCTATTTTGGACTGGAACGGCTTCGACGACGGGATCACTTTGCCGGCGACATACTCGAAGAGCAGCCACTCCTCAACTATTTTCCGCATACAAAACTATAGCACCTCGCGTGCTGTACCTCCGTACAGGTTCAGGATTCGCTACTGTACTTATTGTGCGACTAGCAGGGCATTGGGGGACTGTCGCACATTGGTTAGAGGAGATGAAGACATCGTGTCTCGACCAGCTACAAGCACGGAGCAAAAATATCTCGACCTCGCCACACAGTATGCGGAACGAGCGATGGTTTGCAGTGAGCACGGCCTGTTACACGAGGCCGCGACCAATTTTGGGTCGGCTTTGGAGTCTTTGCTGCGCATCCGCTTTGGCTCGAAGAAATACACATTGGCGGCGCTGTTGGAAAAGTTCGACAAAGACGCTCTGTTCGACTGCATCGCAATTCATGAAGAGGGCGAAGAGAAATGTCCCACATGCTTCGCGGACAGAGTTAGGGTGCTGCGAAATGCGGTGCACCCAAACTGTTGGTTGACGGCGACGAAAATGGACGTAGATAACGCCGCCGCAATGGTGTCCATGCTTCACCACATTCTGGTCTCCTGTGACGGATCCAGAATCGCCGATTTCCAAGAAAGCCCAGATTCTCCCTTGGTACGCATGGAACAGTCGGGCGTTCCCGAGGAAGCGGTACATCAAGCGGATCACGAACGACTCAAAACGCAAGGGGATGAATCCAACAAAGCCGATGGTCTGCTGGACGTTGTGCTGACTGGCCAACTTGCAGGCGACGAAACCTTCGACACGGTGGTTGAGCATCTCGAACGCGAGGAAGATGAACCCGAAGACAGCGACCGGAAATAAGCGCCCCAAACAACTCCGCCCGACCCGCGCTCTCGGTGACGGTAAGCTGTGCTCGTTCAGAATGATTGGTGACACTCGGTAGAGTGTCAGGATGAGCGGAATACGGTGGTATGAGCTTCCCGAGGCTCGCCAGCTGGCGAGCCTCGGGAAGAGGTTGAGCAAGACAGGCCAGCAGCGGCTGCAGTGGATGTTGTTCTACCACTTCAATGGCCAGAACGTGGCGCGGACCTGCCGGCACTTCGGCATCAGCCGGCAGACCTTCTATCGCTGGAAACGACGCTTCGATCGCCACGA
>Ga0209062_1000861_pt1 | contig 69192 bp, 59 predicted proteins | sample Coa_R2_2_FD_187158 | JGI IMG/M metagenome (GOLD analysis project Ga0209062, IMG submission 187158) | Surface soil microbial communities from Centralia Pennsylvania, which are recovering from an underground coalmine fire - Coalmine... | ecosystem: Environmental > Terrestrial > Soil > Unclassified... | reverse complement strand
GGCGGTCCAAAATTCCCTGAGAACAGGGAAAATAACAGGGAATTTCGAAAATCTGAGGCTATTCCGGTGCTCTTACTTATCTCCTGATAACCATGATAACTGAACCCATTATTATATGCCCCATCTGGGTTTTGTCAACCGTAGGTTGTTTCGGTGCTCAAGACGAACCAATGAAGTGAAGCAGTTATTGTTGTGGCTATCCTTAGGAAAACGCCGCTCTCCGTCATGCGCAGGCCGTGGTCCCTGTCGGGCGCGTGCGGAACGGCACCTCGATATCCACCGTCAATGTCGAGGCCGTGCTGCCCCGAACCACCATGAAATGCACCTTGTTTGCATCGATCGCGGCGTGCCGCCCGACCAAGGCAAAGATCTCCTCGCGCAGGACTGATAAGAGGTCCGCGTGACTGATCAGGCTGCGGTCGTACTCAAGCAGGCTTTGCAGCCGCGCCCGCGCCACTGGCGCCGAGCCGGCGGGAGTTTGCGCGATGAGGCGGGTCATGCAGCCCTCCGTCCCAGCAGTTTCGTCAACAGGCTTTTGTTTTTGACCGGCACGGTCATTTCGACCCAGTCGCCGTTGATCCGCCGCGCCGCGTCGACATAGGCGCGGGACACGGCGCTTTCGCGGCTGCAGACTGTGAGCGGCGCACCGAGATTGGAGGCGCGCAACACCTCCTCGCTCTCCGGAATGATGCCCAGCAGTGGGATGGGCAAGACTTCGCGAATGTCATCGACGCTCAGCATCTCGCCGCACGCGACGCGCGCTGGATCGAACCGCGTAATCAGCATATGCCTGTCAAGCCGTCCCCCGGCCTCGACCTTCAACGGTTTGGAGTCCACCAGGCCAAGGATGCGGCTGGAGTCCCGGACTGACGAAATTTCCGGATTGACCACAATGATGGCTTCGTCGGCAAATCGCATGGCCAGCACTGCTCCGCGCTCGATGCCGGCCGGACTGTCGCAAAGCACCCAGTCGAATTGTTCGCGCAGTTCGGAAATCACTCGGGCGACGCCGTCCTCAGTCAGCGCTTCCTTGCCGCGCGTCCGCGAAGCCGGCAGGAGGCAGAGCGTGTCCACACGCTCGTCGGTGAGGAGGGCGTCGGACAACTTCGCCGTACCCTGCACCACATTGGTGAGGTCGAACGCCACCCGCCGCTCTGCGCCCATCACCAGGTCGAGGTTGCGCAGGCCGACGTCGAAGTCGACAACGACGACCTTCTGGCCCCCCCGAGCCAAAGCAGCGCCCAGCGCCGCAGTTGACGTGGTCTTTCCGACGCCTCCTTTGCCGGATGTCACCACAATGACCTTGCCCATCCCAGGCCCCCTTCAACTGATTCGTCTCACATTGTAGCGTCGTCAACATAACGGCGTCAGCATGGCTATATCGCGGCGGTTTACGGTCGCGCGTCGGCAAATGAGGTCTGCGCTTGATCTGACGAAACCGACATCGACAAAAGAGTTTAGTTGCGCCTGTCGCGACGATGCATCGCCCAATGAAAAGATGTGCCGCTTCACCGAACTGCCGCAAAGCGCCCTTTATGACGTCACAATCGAAACGATGATAATTAAATATGGCCGAATCGTAGGGTGGTCTCGCGACATGCGCGCGTGTTGCGGGCCTCTTTAAGGGGACGAGGAAGGTCTACGAAACTTCCGCGGGCTCGTTGCGAGGCGATGCTTGCGGTGGCGGCGCGGGCGATCAAAATCTCGCTGACGCAACGGCGAGGGCCGGCTCGCGTGAGTTGAGTGTGAGTTGGCCATTCTCTGACGGCAAGTGGCCATTGGCTGCCCTGGTCCGCCCCACCCTCCCGCGTGCAGCACAATTGAGCGAATGACGCGGTTGCCGCAGGATTTTCCTCAAATCTTGCGGCGGGCGTAATAGTCGCTTGCAGGAGGTGTCGTCGAACCTGTCGAGCAGTTGCAGGGAAACACAGGGCAACCGCGGATCGTACATGACCAAGCAGCTTGAAGGCGAGCGCGTCGCAAAAGGGCCGCAACAGATTGCGCAGCAGATTGCAAAGGATGCGCTGCCGCCAGCCGCATCCCCGAAGAAACCTTCGTCCGTGAGAATGAAGATCGCATCAGTGCAGTACGCCGGAGCGATTGCCACGCCCAAAGGCGATATCCCCTCATGGAGAATCACGTTTCTCCTGGATGCCGAGCACCTGCTGGCAACTTCTTTGACCGTGCAGGCGACCGGAGCTAACGATGTTATTGAGGCCAGAGAGTCGGGTTTGAACATTCTGCGGCGGTTTGCCCAGGAGCTCCTCGACGCGGCGGCCGTGTTCCATGCGTGACGCCTTGCGACGGCGCTCCGGCGCCCTCCCGCGCGTGCGGGCAAGGGCGGGGAGCGAAGCCGCACGGACGGGGGATTTGCTCGGCGTCCAATTGCAGGGACGTGCCGAAGGCGGCGCCGAGCCGCGCGGCTCAAAGGGGCCGCGGCTCCCCTCCGCCTGCCCTTCCCCGCCCACCGGGAAGGGCAGGCAGAGGGGATTTCAGGTTGGCGAAAATCGACTGCGTTCAAATCAGGCCGGAAACTGGAAAAATTACATTTGAGTGACGATGCGGAAATCGGCGGTGAGGTCGAGCAAGCTGCGCGCGCGCTCGATGCCATGATTTCCGCGCACCTGGCGGCCGGAGGCAATCGATGCGTGCTGGCGGCCGCCTGCGTCTGGGGCGGCGTGAAGGAGATGAGCGAAATAACGAGCTCGCAATCCGCCGCCGCCGCGCTGCGAACGATTGCCGACGAAATCGATCCGCCAGCCGATATGCCACGATCGCGGATTGCGGCTCTATCCGATGATGCCCTCATGGTCGCCGTGCGAGAGCAGGGATGGATCAGGGGCACGGCAAAGCAAAAGCCCTCAGACGATCTCACGCAGGGCAATTTTAATCAGGAAATCGCCAGCGACGTGATCGGAGAGGCCATCGACCTCATCGATCAATCCCAGCCAGGCATGGCGCGCGCATTGCTCATGGCGCTTCGCGCCCGCCTCGTCGCCAGTCCCCGGCCGCCAACCGCGGTCGCGCGCCGCCGGTGGGGCGCCTGACGCGCCCGAGAGCGGATGACGGATCGAATATATGCAGGGGCGGGGTGAGGAGCGCCTGCCTTTGCCGCGCATCTTCCTTCTATCGGTCCTTGGCGGACCGGCAGGGTGCCGATCGGGGAGGAGAGGTGGGGGATTGCACGGGTTTTCTCCCTTTTTATGTTGAACTCATGTGTTTCCTCGCGTATAAGTAGCACATAGTCATGGGGCTGACTGGAAGCCCCTGTAGCCGAATGAGAGAATTTGCGAGGGGGCCCGGGTAATGCCAACTTGTGTGACGCGAGAGGAATTCGACGCGCGGGTGCGAGTGCTCGAAAGCGAAGTTGAAGGTGAGAAAGCCGTGACGCCCTATATCTTCGACCAGGCCCGACGCAACGCCGAAAACCTCGCCGCGGTGAAAACAGAACTGGAGTCCATCAAAATGCGGCTTGACCATCACGACGGCGAGTTTGTCTTGCTCAAGTCTGCGCTCACCAGCCACACCGCGTTGCTGAACGTGCTGACACAGGACGTAGGCCAGTTGCGCCAGGGAATGGGCGAGATGCGCCGTGACATGGGTCAGCTCCGCCAGGAAATGGGTGATATGCGCCGCGACGTGGACACCGTGCGCGTTGAGATCGGCACGATGCGCGCCGACATGGACACCATGCGGACCGAGATGGGCGCGGTGCGCGTCGACATGGACACTATGCGGACCGAGATGGGCGCAGTGCGCGCCGACATGGACACGATGCGGGGAGAGATGGGCGCGGTGCGCGTCGACATGGACACCATGCGGGGAGAGATGGGCGCGGTGCGCGCCGACATGGACACCATGCGGGGAGAGATGGGCGCGGTGCGCGCCGACATGGACACCATGCGGGGAGAGATGGGCGCGGTGCGCGCCGACATGGACACCATGCGGGGAGAGATGGGCGCGGTGCGCGTCGACATGGACACCATGCGGGGAGAGATGGGCGCGGTGCGCGTCGACATGGACACCATGCGGACCGAGATGGGCGCGGTGCGCGTCGACGTCGCTGCGATCCGCGCCGCCGTGTTGCCACGTGAGCCGCGGCCCGGAGCCTGAGAGGCAGCCGCTGACGACCAGCCACGCCACTGACACGTTCCAATTCCGTGCCCTTCCGCAATCGCGCGCGATCGGTGTATCCTTTTGTCGAGCCGTCCCGTCGGCCCTCATCCTAGCCTCAGCCTCGGAGCGCGGGCGGGGCCGGCGATGCCAGTTTCGACAAAGAGGAAACCCCATGCTTTACCGAACGTCCTTCGGCACCTTGGTGCTCACGGCCGCGCTGGCGCTGTCGGTTGCGACCGCCGCGGCCCATGACGAATCCAAATATCCGGATTGGAGCGGCCAGTGGCGGCGGGCGCCGGGAACCGGAATCGTGTGGGACGAGACCAAGCCGCGCCTCAAGCAAGAGCCGCCGCTGACCCCTGAATATCAGGCCATCTGGGAGGCGAGCATCGCCGACCAGGCGGCCGGCGGACAGGGCGGGGACACCAGAGTCACCTGCCGAAGCAATGGCATGCCGCGGATGGCGACCATCGTGCGGCCGCTGGCGTTCTTTATCCAGCCGGACATCACGCTTGTCGTCTACGACAACAACATTCCACGCTGGATCTATACCGACGGCCGCGAGATGCCCAAGGACGCCGAACCCAGTTATGCGGGCTACTCGATCGGCAAATGGCTCGATACCGACGGCGACGGACGGTTCGACACGCTCGAGGTTGAGACCCGGAATTTCAAAGGCCCACGCATCTACGACGACAGCGGCATTCCGCTGCACTACGACAACGAGTCGGTGATCAAGGAACGGTTGTCCCTCGATAAGTCGAACCCGAACATTCTCCTCAATGAGATCACGACCTACGATCACGCGCTGACGCGGCCGTGGACGGTGACGAAGCACTATTACCGGGTGCCCGGCAGAATCGAGTTCCACGAAGACCTGTGCTCCGAAGACAACGCGCACGTCTACATCGGCAAGGAAGGCTACTTCATCAGCGGCGACGGCTATCTCATGCCGACCAAGAAGGACCAGCCGCCGCCCGATCTGCGCTATTTCAAGCAGACGCAGAAGCAGTAATCCCCGTCCCCGCAGCGGGGGAGGGTCGGGGAGAGGCGGTGCGGCACTTTGGTACCGTGGAATTGCCGCCTCCCCAGCCCTCCCCCGCAAGCGGGGAAGGGCAAAGGCAACCCACGAACATGGAAAGCCGCAATGGACCAGCGCAACTTCACGGGCGACTACGACACCCTGCTTGAAATCGTCAAAACCCGCGTGAGCGTGCGCAACCTCAAGCCCGATCCGATCCCGGACGATTACGTCGCCAAAATTCTTGAGATCGGGCGGTGGGCGATGTCGGGCGCCAATGGCCAGCCGTGGGATTTCGTCGTCGTCAAGGATCCAGCGATCAAGAAGGAGTTGTTTCGCGTCTATGCCGAAGAGAACAACGATTTCATCTACTGGATGGAGCAGCAGCGCGACTTTAAGCTGCGTCATCCTTCGTTCCAGATGACCCACGATGAGGCCTTGCAAAAGCAGCGCACCAGCGTCGGCTGGTCGATTGCCCCGGTGCTGATCGTCGTCTTAGGCGACGGGCGTCGCCAATGGGCGACCGTTCAGGGCGCCCACACCTTCGGGCGCGATCAGTCGCACCTCACCGACGGGCTCGCGAACACTGCGATGATGATGCACCTGGCTGCCGGCGCGCTCGGCCTCGGCAGCCAGCACGTCACCATCCACATCCAGGAGCCGTTCAAGCGCGTGCTGGGCGTGCCGGACCTCCTCACATTCTCGCTGATCATGCCGATCGGCTATCCGGCGGTGCCCCCGAAGGAGGGCGTCCGCCGGCCGCTCGCCGATATGGTGCACTACGACAAGTTCGACATGTCGAAATACATGACCAACGAGCAGGTCCTGCAATACCTGTACGCGCTGCGCGAAAAGACCGTGCCGGTCTACAGCCACTCCTACACAGGCCGCCCGCCGGCGCCCAATGGGGGGAAAGGATGATGTTCAATTGCACAGCGCTACAGCGGATTCGGGTCATATGGAGACGTCGTAGGACGGGCAAAGCCAAGCGTGCCCATGCGCCCTCGAAAGGCCGAGCGCTGGCGGGCACGGCGCTTCGCGCCCACCGGGTCCGGCCTTCGGCCGGCCCGTCAGCAAGCTTTGCCCAGCCTGCAAGTGATGCCAGCCGATCAGGAACCGCGATCGTCGCCCTGCTCCTCCTCGGCCTCGTCACCCCATCGTTCGCGCTCGACACTGTTCGTCTTGGCAAGGCGGTGCCCAATTCCTTCGCCTTCGGTGCCGCCGAGGTCGGGATCGACGCCAAGATTTTCGCCGGCGAAGGCCTCGACATCGCCGTGTCGAGCTTCCGTGGCGATGCACAGCTGCAGCAGGCGCTCGCCGCCGGCAGCGTCGATGTCGGGCTCGGCTCCGGACCCGGGCTCGGCTTCCGCGTCAAGGGCGCGCCGATGATCGGCGTCGCGGCCATGTATGGCGCGCCGCGAAATCTGGCCCTCCTGGTGTCCGCAAAGTCGCCGCTCAGGAGCGTTGCGGACCTTAAGGGCAAGCGCATCGGCGTCACCACCGCCGGGTCGTTGACCGAGTGGCTGGTGCGCGAACTGTCTCGCCAGCAGGGGTGGGGCTCGGACGGCATCACAGCGGTCCCGCTCGGCCAGATGCAGGCGCGGCTCGCCGCGATGGACCGCGGCGAGCTGGACGGTGTTGTGCTTGAAGCCGCCAACGGCTACGACCTTGAGGAAGCTGGCCGCACCCGCAATCTGATTCTGTTCGGCGACATCGTCAAACACTTCTACACGCACGTGATCTTCGCCACTGACGAGATGGTGGAGAAGCGGCCGGAACTGCTGCGGCGCTTTTTGCGAGGCTGGTTCAAGACGATCGCCTTCATGAAGGCAAACCGCGACTTCACGGTGAAGTCTGAAGCGCGCACGATCGATGTGCGGCAAAGCGTGGTGGAGAAGATCTATAATGCCCAGATGGAGGGCTTCTCCCTCGACGGCGCCTGGGACCCGGCGGCGATCGACGTGATCCGCTCCTCGCTCAAGGAGCTGGGCATCCTTCCGACGATCCCCGAGGCGAAGGGGCTCTATACCGACAAGTTCGTGCCGGTGCGGTTTTGAGCATCGTTGGCATCGACATCGGCGGCACTTTCACGGATCTGGTGGGCTATCAGAACGGCGTCGTCGTCACCGCCAAGACGCTGACCGTTCCGGCCGACCCGACCGTCGGCGCCGCGACCGCGCTCAGCCTCGCGGGATGCGATGCGCAAAGCATCCGCGAGCTGCTGCACGGCTCGACTATCGCGATCAATACCGTGCTGGAGCGCAGCGGGGCTCGCACCGCGCTCATCACGACCGAAGGTTTTCGCGACGTCTACGCGCTCGGTCGCGGCAATCGTCCGGACGCCTTCAATCTCGATTTCCGCCGGCCGCGTCCGCTGGTCCCGCGCGACCTCACCTTCGAGATCAGCGAGCGGATGAATGCGGCAGGGGAAGTGCTTCGTCCGATCGACGCTGACGCTGTCGCGAAGCTAGGGCGGCAGCTCGAAGCGCTCGGCGTTGAGGCAGCGGCAATCTGCTTTCTGCATTCCTATGCCAACCCGGCGCATGAGATCGTGGCGGGCGACGTGTTGCGGCGCCTCTGTCCGCATATCTTCGTCACCATGAGCCACGAAATCCTGCGCGAGTTTCGCGAATACGAGCGCACTTCGACGACGGCGCTCAATGGCTATGTCGGCCCGCGCGTCGCCAGGTACCTCACGCGCTTCGAGGAGTTCGCGCGAGCGGCGAAATTCTCCGGCCAGATCGCCATCATGCGCTCGAACGGCGGCACCATGTCCATCGCCGAGGCGCGGCGTCAGCCGGTCGCCATGATGGAGTCGGGGCCAGTGGCCGGCATGATCGGCGCCGCACATCTGGCGCGGCTCCTCGATATCAAGCAGGCCATCGGCTTTGACATGGGCGGCACGACCGCCAAGACCGCACTCATCAACGACGGCGTGCTGCCGATCGAGGAAGGCTACGTGATCGGCGATGCCTTTACTGGCCAGCCGATGCAGCTTCCGGTGGTCGACATCGTCGAGGTCGGCGCCGGCGGCGGCTCGATCGCCTGGATCGACAACAACGGCGGCCTGCACGTGGGGCCGGTATCGGCGGGCGCGGATCCGGGGCCAGTGTGCTACGGCCGCGGCGGCGAACAGCCGACCGTGACCGACGCCGACCTTTTGCTTGGGCGTCTCAACGGCAATCGCTTTCTCGGCGGCGGCATGACGCTTGACGGCGCTGGCGCACAAGCGGCGCTGGCGAAACTCGGCGACGGGGCGGGGCTTGATGCGTTAACCACTGCGCTCGGCATAGCGACGATCGCCGACGGCGCGATGTCGCTTGCGGTGCGGGCGGTGTCGGTCAACCGGGGCGTCGATCCGCGCGACACCGCGTTGATCGCGTTCGGCGGCGCAGGGCCGCTCCATGCCGTCGCCATCGCGCGCGAAATCGCAATTCCAAAGGTTGTCATTCCGAAGCTGCCGGGCAATTTCTCCGCGCTCGGGATGCTGATGGCAGAGTGGCGGCAGGACTTCGTGCGCACGCTGATCGGCGAGCTGGACCGCCTTGAGCCTGTCAGGGTGGCGCAGGCCTTTGCGGATCTGCGTGACGCGGGCATCGCGGCGCTTAAGCGCGACGGCCTCTCGGGCGGGACATTCAATTTCGCCGCTGACCTGCGTTATCGCGGCCAGGAGCATACGATCGCGGTCGCGGTTGCGGGCCCCGATGACCTGGTCGGCGCTCCGGCAGCAGCCGAAACGCGGCGGCGCTTCAATGCGCAGCATGATCGCCGCTACGGCCACGCGGCGCCCGATCAGTCGATTGAGATCGTCAATCTGCGCCTCACGGTGACGCTGCCCCGCATCGATGACGCGATTTCCCGCTGGCTCAGCACGCCCTGGGAGGCGGAGCCGGCTGCACCCGCGGAGCGCCGCGCCGTCGTGTACGCCGATCCGGCGCGACCGGTCGAGGCGCTCATCTTGTGGCGTCCGGGGCTTGCCGCAGGCGTCGAGGCCAAGGGTCCCGCGGTGATCGAGGAACCGAATTCGACAACCTTCGTGCCGCCCGGGGATCGTGCGGTGATCGACCCATGGGGCAACATCGTGATCGCTCTCAGCGAGAGGGAATAAGACAGCGGTGACCATCAACCCCATCACGGTCGAGGTCGTGCGCAACGCCGTCAACGCCTATGCGGACGAGATGGCGAATGCGCTGTGCAAATCCGCCTACAACATGATGATCTACGAGGTGCGGGACTTCTGCTGCGGGCTCATCGACACGCAGGGCCGCATGATCTCGCAGAACCGGGGCGGGCTGCCGATCTTCCTTGCCGATCTCGGCATTGCGGTGAAGGACGGCATCGAGCGTTACGGCCTCGATGGCTTTGCGCTGGGCGACGTGATCATCATGAACCACGGGCTCGTTTGCGGGCAGCATCTCAACAACGTGGTGATCTACGCGCCCTGCTTTCACGAGGGCAGGGTCGTGGCGTTTGCGGCGAGCCGCGCCCATTGGGTGGACATCGGCGGCAGCCGGGTCGGCTTCGGCTCGGTGGAGACGACGGAGATCTACCAGGAGGGCCTGCAGTTCCGCTCGCTCAAGATCTACGAGGCCGGCAAGCGCAACGAGACGTTGTGGCAGATCATCCGCGATAATGTGCGTTTCGCCGAGGCGGCGCTGGGCGACTTGCGGGCGCAGATCGCAGCCTGCCAGCTCGGCAATCGCCGCTATGGCGAGCTGCTGAAACGATACGGCAGCGGCGCGGTCACTGCCGCGATCGCGACGATCTGGGACAACACCGAGCGCGAGGCGCGGGCTTTCATTGCGAAGGTGCCGGACGGCGTCTACGAGGCTGAAAGCTTCCTCGACAATGACGGCCGCACCCTCGACGTGAAGCTGCGCATCAAGGTCCGCGTCATCATCGATGGCTCCCGTATGGTGGTGGACTTCTCCGACATGAATGACCAGGTGCCGGGGCCCACCAATTCCGGATATTCCGGCGGCCTGGCCGCGGCCCGCGTCGCCTTCAAGTGCCTGACCCTGCCGCATGCGCCCGTCAACGAGGGCTGCTTCCGGCCGCTGGAAATCATCCTCCCAGAGGGCAAGCTTCTCAATGCCAGGCCGCCGGCTGCGCTCGGGCTGTGGAGCATTCCGCTGCCGACCGTGATCGACACCATCCTCAAGGCGCTGGCGCCGGCGCTGCCGGACCGCATTCCGGCCGCCCACAAGGGCGACATGGGCGGCTGCTCGTTCTCGGGCTTCCGCCCCGACGGCCGGCGCTTTCTGCTGATGAACATCTTCGGCGGCGGCTGGGGCGGCCGGCCGCGCGAGGACGGCGAATCCGCCTCGGTTTCAATCTGCCAGGGCGACGTGCGCAACGCGCCGGTCGAGCTGCAGGAAATGCAATATCCGTTCCTGATCGAGCGCTTTGCGCTGCGGCAGGACTCCGGCGGCGCCGGCCGCCATCGCGGCGGGCTCGGGGTCGAACTGACCTATCGGGCGCTCGCAAGAGCTCTCGCCAACGTGAACTGCGAGCGCACCAAGGATCCGCCCTGGGGGCTCTATGGCGGCAAACCGGGCGCCGTCAACGAAGCCGTTTTAATGCGCCGTGACGGCAGCGAACAAAAGCTCCTCAAGGCGACTAGCGTGCCGATGGCGCCGGGCGACCGCCTGATCTTTCGCACTGCGGGCGGCGGCGGCTGGGGCGATCCGCGTCAGCGCGACCCGCGCAAGATCGCGGACGACGTCGCAAAGGGATATGTGTCGATAGAGGCTGCCCGGCGCGAGTATGGGTGCGATGGCCGATAACACTCCCCTCGCCGCCGCCCGCCGTCATCGGCTCCTGGCCGCGATGCAGGCGGCCGGAATTGACGAGATGGTGGCATACGGGAATGGCTGGCAGGGCGATTACCTGCGCTACCTGTCGGACTTCGGCATTCTCGAGGGCCACGGCATCGCGGTGATCGCGGCGGATGGCGCGACCGAGCTTTTCCTGGACAGCGCGGCCGAGGCAGAACGCGCCGAGGCGGAAGCGGCCGGCGTCACGGTGCGGCTTTGCGGCGACGTCGCCCGGGCGGTCGGCGCGCGGCTCGATCGCGGCGGCAATCGCCGGCTCGCGGCGGCGCCGCGCCGGTTTCTTCCCGCCTGGCTCGCTGACGCCGCGCGCGGCTTCACCATCGAAGACGGCACGGCGCTGCTGGACCGGCTCCTGATGCACAAGCTGCCGGCCGAAATCGATGCGATCAGGCGCGCCGCGAAGATCGCAGACGATGCCTATGGGGAGTTCCTCAAGGCTGTCGCGCCGGGCCGCCGGCAATACGAGATTGTCGCCGATCTCGAAGCCTATCTGCGGCGGCGCGGCTGCCCGGACAATTTCATGATCATCGGTTCCGGCGGAAAAGACGTGTTTGGCATGGCCCCGCCGTCGGAGCGGCGCATTGCGGCGGGCGATCTTGTCACCACCGAACTGACGCCGGCTGTGGAGGGGTACTACGTCCAGATTTGCCGGACGCTCGTGGTGGGTACGGCGACCGCCGCCCAGGCAAGAGCATTTGCGATCTATCGCGAAGCCCTTGAGGCCGGCATCGCGGCGGCGAAGCCCGGCGCCACCGCGGCTGACGTGGCGCGCGCCGAGAACGACGTGTTCCGCAAGTTTGCCCTTGGCGACTATGTCACCAGCAAATACACGCGCGTGCGCGGTCACGGCATGGGACTGTTCGCCGATTCCAAGCCCCATATTCTGGAGGATGTCGACACTCCCTTGGAGCCCGGCATGGCGCTGATCATCCATCCCAACACCTATCATCCGGAAGTGGGCTACCTGGTGCTTGGCGATGCCGTGGTGGTGACCGAGACGGGCGTCGAGGTCCTGTGCGGCACGCCACGCGAGCTTTTTGAGGTGCCGGCGTGAGGCGCGAGATTATTCAGCCGAGTTTTCTTCTCCTTCCTCCGCTTGCGGGGGAGGGAAGAGACGCCGCGAGAGAATCGACATGCGCCGCGGCCTGATTTCACGCTCAAAAACCGAGCTGCCGGACGCCGTCTTTGACGCACGGCTGGAGCGGCTGCGCGCCGCGATGGGCGAGCTCGATGCGCTCCTGATCTACACAAACAACACCCGGCCGGCCGCGGTGTCATGGCTCGCCGGGTTTATCCCCTACTGGTCGGAAGCCTTGCTCGTCGCGCCGCGCGAGGGCCTGCCCATTCTCGTCGTCGCGCTGACGTTTCGCGTCAAGCAGTGGATCGAGCGCACGAGCCGCGTCGCCGAGGTGATCCACTCACCGCGCATCGGAATCGAGGCCGCGCGCATGATCGCCAGCCGCAAGGCTGACGCGGCTGTCGGCGTGGTCGATTTCGACCACCTGCCGGCCGGCATCGCCGACGATCTCGGTGAAGCCGGGCCGCGGCTCGCGCTGTCTGACGCCAGCGACCTGTTCGCGATGGTGCGCGCGCCGGCCGATCCTGCGGAGATCATGCTGACCGCGCGGGCCTCCTCGATTGCCGGCGCCGCCCTGGCACGAATCGAGCCGCGCGACGGGGCCGGCGAGATCGTTGCGGCGGTGGAACAAGAGGCGCGCCGCAGCGGGGCCGAGGAGATCTATGTGGCGATTGCGCCCGACCTCGTGCGCGACCGGCGTCTCCTGCGCATAGAGGGCGAGCCCGCGCTTGGCCGGCGCTTTGCGGTGCGCGCGAGCGTTGCCTACAAGGGCTGCTGGGTGCGTCGCGCCGTGACGGTGGACCGCGATGGGGGAGGGCCGGAAGCCGCGCAGGCCGCTTTCGCCGACGCCGTCGCCCGTTTGCCCGGCGACCGCGCTCTCTCGCGGTTCTGTTCCTTTCTGGTGGAGGGGTGCCGAACCGCGCAGCCCCTTGAAGCCCTGATGGGCTCGCGCGTCGCAGAGCCGCGCACGCCGGTCGCCGGCGCCGTGGTGTCGGTGCAAGCCTTAATCGCGGTAGAAGGTCGGCCGGTCATCCTCGGCGCGCCGGCGCTTGTCGGCGCATCCAGCGAGACCGCGAGCATTTTTCCGTGAGGGGGCCGTTCACCGCCTCGCAGCCCGGGTTGAGCCCAAGCGCGAAACCACAGGACAGCATCGCCTGTGGATAGGTAGCCCGGATCGCTTCGCTCGATCCGGGCTACAGCGGGGATTACCGTCGCCGCCTATCTCTTTGCGGAGCGCCCGGCGATTCGTTGCGCCAGCAGGACCAACGCCGCGCGTGCAGCAGCATCCTCAATCGCAAAGAACGCCTTCAGAAGATCGAGGCCGTCGCGCGTGATCGCGTCCGGCTGAAATGGCAGAGCCTCAAGCGCAGGCTCCCCTCCCGCCGTCGCCGCGGCGCCCCGCGGGGCATTTCCGCCAGCAGGTTGCAACTGCACGACATTACAGACATTGCTACTCTCGAGGGGCGCCTCCTCCTCGATCTCGCGACAAGACATCACGCCGTACCTATGTCGAAAATTACAGGGAGCAGACCGATCAATTTCTACGAGAGGGTCCTATGTCGCGGTTCGCCTGTCAAGTGTCGTTTCAGCCTCCACCAGCCTCCGCTTCCGGAGAGCATGCTTAGGTAATTTGAAGGCAACCTGGTGAATTCAAAGCGGCCGATTTGAACCGTTTCGGACCAGCGCGGCACCAAGCGAACGTTGGTTCGTGGTTAAGGAAAGCACATGTCACCGAATGTGGACTTGCGCGTGATGGCCGAGGGGCGGCTTCTTGGCCTCAATTCGGGAGACTGGTTGATGCTCGCGGGCGGCTTTGCACTGGTCGCTCTGCTCATTTTCCTGCTTTGATAACGTCACAAATGTGATCCAGCTCACATTAAGGCGCGCCTGATGCGGTTAAGCTTCGCTAGCTCTCCATTCAGAGAGCAACGGCCCCGGTCTTCCGTCCCCAATTGCCGCGGGGGCCGGGGCCACCAAGCAGGGCGAGTCCACCCCGCTCTCCATTCAGAGAGCGCCGGCCCCGGTCTTCCGTCCCCGATTGCCGCGGGGGCCGGGGCTACCTGACCGGAGAGTCCACGCAGGAGCATGCAGGCTTTTCAGCCGCAGCGTGGCCTCTGACGATCCAGCATATGCTGGAACAATGCCGCGCCGTTGTGTGAGCGCAATCACGCATCATCACGCGATTGCGGTATCCCGTCTATTGCCCCTTCCCGGCTTCGCTGGCGAATCGGCGCGCCTCTTCGGCGGCCCGGAACAACGCCCTGGCCTTGTTGACGCATTCCTGCTGCTCGCTGTCCGGGTTGGAATCCGCCACAATGCCGGCGCCGGCCTGGACATACATCTTGCCGTCCTTGATAAGGGCGGTGCGCAGCACAATGCAGCTGTCCATGTCGCCGGCCGCGGAAAAATACCCGACACAGCCGGCATAGAGGCCGCGTTTTTCTTTCTCCAGCTCGTCGATGATTTCCATAGCGCGCACTTTCGGCGCACCGGATACGGTTCCGGCCGGGAACCCGGCGGCGAGCGCGTCGAGGGCGTCGTGGCGCGGATCAAGCCTGCCCTCCACGTTCGAGACGATGTGCATCACCTGGCTGTAGCGCTCGATGAAGAACTGGTCGGTGACCTTGACGGTGCCGATGGCGGCAACCCGGCCGACATCGTTGCGGCCGAGGTCGAGCAGCATCAGGTGTTCGGCCCGCTCCTTCGGGTCGGCCAGAAGCTCGTCTTCGAGCGCCTTGTCCTCATGGGGCGTCGATCCCCGCGGCTTGGTGCCGGCGATCGGCCGGATCGTCACCGTGTCGCCGCGCGTGCGCACGAGAATCTCCGGGCTTGAGCCCGCCACCGCGAATCCGGCGTAGTCGAGATAGAACAGGAACGGCGCCGGATTGACCCGGCGCAGCGCCCGGTAGAGCGCGAAGGGCGGCAGCGCGAAGGGCGCTTCGAAACGCTGCGCCAGCACGACCTGGAAAATATCTCCGGCCGCAATGTAGTCCTTTGCCCGCGCGACCATGGCGCGGAACTCCGCCGGCTCCGTATTGGAGACCGGAGTATTTTTCAGCGCCGCAGCCGCAGCGCTGGCCGGCTCCCTGGGGAGCGGCCTGTCCAGCGCGTCGACCACGGCGGTCAGCCGGTCGATGGCGTGCGCCAGCGCTGCGTCCGCAGGCAATCCCGTGGCCGGGCGCACCGGCGTCACCAGCGTGAGCGTGTCGAGCACCGAGTCGAAGATCATCACCACGGTCGGCCGCACCAGGATCGCGTCCGGTATCCCGATCGGGTCAGGATTGGGCGGCGGCAGATCCTCCATCAGGCGAACCATGTCATAGCTCAGATAACCGAAAACGCCGGCGGCCATCGGCGGCAGGCTGTCCGGCAGCACAAAGCGGCTTTCGTTGATGAAGCTGCGCAGCGACCTAAGCGGGGGCTCGCCGCAGGGGCGGAACGCGTCCTGGTGCTGCCGCGCGGTGGGGTTGATTTCCGCCCTGTCGCCGCGGGCGCGCCACACCACGTCGGGATCGAGGCCGATGATCGAATAGCGGCCGCGCACCGCCCCGCCCTCGACCGATTCGAAAAGGAAGCTCAGCGGCTTGTCAGCCCCGGTCTTGAGAAAAGCGGAGACCGGCGTCTCAAGGTCGGCCACCAGTGTGGTCCACACGACTTGGGCGACGCCGCGCCGATAGGCGGCGGCGAACGCGCCGGCGGAAGGTTCAATCTGCATGTCGAGGAGCTGATTTCAATCGGATTGGGGGGTAGGGTGGGCAAAGGCGCTCGTGAGCGCTCTCATTGGGATTGCCGGCCGATCGCGCCTTTGCCCACCAGGGCCCGCGCGGACGGCGCCGCGGCGGGCAAAGGCGGAATGAAGCCCATGCCAACATTGCAACGCCATCGGCCGCCTTTGCCCGCCCTGTACCCTTTATGACGTTCGGGACTCATGGCTTGTCCCAGCCATCCGCCCCGCCGCATGACGCGGCGGGGTATCTCCGCGAAAATATCAGGTCGTAAAGCGGGTCTCGGCAGTTTCATCAGAAACCGCTCTCGCTCGGCGCCCGTCCGACCGCCTGGGCGATGGCGTTCCGGTTGATATCGGTCCCAATGTCGCTTTCCAGACGCGTCACATACTGGGTCAGAACGTCATCGCTGTAGGAACTCTTGAGCTGATCCATCAGCCTCGTCGTCGTCACGGAATTTGCGTCGAACGCCGGCACCTTGACGTCGGTGACCCGGAAGATAACGCGGTTGGTGGGATTTTGGCCCTCGGCGCTGCCAACCGCATCCTTCGCGGTGCGAAACACCTCCGAGATGACGCGGGGCGGCAGCTCTCCGCCGCCCTGGCGCTTCAGCCCGGACTTGCTCTCAACCGTCAGCCCCTCGGCAGCCGCGACCTCGGCGAGCGACGCGCCGGACTTGAGCTTGCCGACGATATCTTCCGTCTTCGCGTTGAGGCGCTTGATGATCTCGTCCTCCCGGAAGCGCGCTTCAACGCGATCTTTGACCTCGTCGAGCGTCCGCTCGCGCGACGGCATGATGTTGACCACGTCGTACCAGACGAATCCGCCGCCCGGGAGCGAAAGCGCGTCGTTTTCGTTGCCGACCTCGGTGTTAAAGGCGCTGTTGACCACATCGACTCCCGCCGGCAGGTCGGGCGCCGGCTCGCCCGCGGGTGTCCGCCCCGAGCGGTCGACCGCCTCGATGGTGCGCACCTTCAGATTGAGCTTCTTGCCGATCTCTTCGAGCGGCGTGCCGCCGCCGAGCTCCTCGTCGATCTTATCCCTGATCTTGTTGACTTCGTCCTTGGCGCGATCAAGCGCAATGTCGCGCTTAAGGTCAGACTCGACCTCGGCAAACGATTTTGTCGAGGCCGGCTCGATCTTGAGCACGTGCAGGATCACCGTGCCGAACCGCCCGGTGACAGGGCCGCTGACAGCGCCCTCCGCAAGATCGAATGCCGCATTGGCGACCGTCGGGTCAATCATGTCCGCCTTTGTCACGGTGCCGAGATCGACCACTCTGTCGGCGATCTCGGGCTCTTTGGCAAGATCGTCGAATGCGAGCCCGCCGTTGATGCGCTCGGACGCGCGCCTGGCGTCGTCCGCATTGGCAAATGAAATCTGCACCACATGGCGGCGCTCCGGCGTCTCATAGAGCTTGAGCCGATCCTGGTAGACGCGCCTGGCCTCCTCCTCGCCGACTTCGATGGTGTTCGCGATTTCCTGCTGGGAGACCGTAATCAGCTCAATTTTGCGATATTCGGGGGCCCGGAACGCGAACTTGCGCTCTTCGAAGTAAGCCGCAAGCTGCTCCGGCGTCGGCGCCGGAACGTCGCCCGCCTTGCTGCCGTCGAGCGCTATGTAGTCGATGCTGCGTTCCTCATCGCGAAACTGGCTCAGCGCCTCGGCCGCTGCTTTGGGCGCCACCACTCCGCTGCCGACCGCCTCGGCGATCTGGCGGCGCAGCGTGGTCTGGCGCTGTTCGAACTCAAAGCGCTGCTGGGTGTAGCCGATGTCGCGGAGGCGCTGGAGATAGGTGGCCATGTCGAACTGGCCGTTGAAGCCGCGGAATGCCGGATCGGCGGTGATCTGCTTTGCCACCTCGTCATTCGAAATGCCGAGCCGAAGCTGCCGTGCGCGTTCATCGAGGGCTGCCGCCGCGACCATCTGGCCGAGCACCTGCTGCTCAAGGCCGATCGCCTGCGCCTGGTCGGGCGTGAGCGGCCGGCCCATCTGTCGGCCGAGCTGCTGCATTTCCTCGTTGTAGCGGATGCGGAATTGGTCGATCGAAATCTCGCTGCGGCCGACCTTGGCGACGGTGGAGACCCCGAAACCGCGGAAAATATCGCCAATGCCCCAGATCCCGAAGCTGATGATCAGAAACCCGACCACCGCCGCCATGATGACCTTGCCGAGCCAATTGGAAGAGGCTTTTCGCAGACCTCGAAGCATGAGCGCGTCTTAAAGATTGGAGTGGATGGGACGGCCCCCCGGCTAACTCTCCCCCGTTCGCGGGGAGAGGTGGTTTCGCCGAAGGCCGACGAATACAGGGTGAGCATAATAGGCAGGCCGGGAGGCCATCGCAACCTTGCGGTGCGCGGCAAAAAGGGCCGCGCAGGGGATGACATAGGGCGACCCTCATAGGCGCTGGGTAAGGTTCGACGTGCCGCGAATCTCCTCCCCTCCCACCCGAACCGGGTATACGAAGGTTTCGGCCGCTTAATAAAGCGATCGAAATTGGCAACAGCCGATTCCGATCGTGGGGACGGGTCGGGGCTGGGGGCGGGCCAGGTGGCGCACGACCCCCCACCCACTCTCCCCACACCTCCCCACACAAGGGCACACAAGGGGGGAAGGGGGCGCAGGTGGCTCGGCCACCGCTTAACCTGGCGCCAATGACTGTCGTCCGTAAAGCGCGTCCGCCCGCCATCCGACTCAAGGCTTTTCAGCCTCCCGCCACCATGTCTCGGGCAAATAGCCCGACAGCGAGGTCGCATCCGGATGGCGGACGGCAGACCACCGCGCGACCCATTGGGTCGGCAGGTGGTAGAGGGGAATGACATAGATGCCGGACATCAGCACGCGGTCGAGCGCCCGCACGGCGGCGACGAAAGCGTCGCGCTTGCGCGCGTTCAGCAGGGCGGCGATCATCGCATCCGCAGCCGCGCTGCGCACGCCCATGTAGTTGCGCGACCCCGGCGTGTCGGCCGCGGCGGAACTCCAGTAGAGCGCCTGCTCGTTGCCGGGCGACAGCGATTCATCCCAGCGCGCCTGGATCATGTCGAAATCGAAATTGATGCGGCGCTGCTCGTACTGCACCGCGTCCACGAGGCGGACACTCAGATCGATGCCGGCGCGCTTGAGATTTTGCGCGAAGGCGATCGCCAGCCGCTCCTGATCGCGGTCGGCGACCAGAATCTCGAAGGCGAAACGCTCATGGGTCTCCCGCCGGCGGAGCACCCCGCCGCTGAGCTCGTAGCCGGCTTCACGCAACAGCGCGAGGGCGCGGCGCAGCGTGTCGCGGTCGCGTCCGGAGCCGTCCGAAACCGGCGGCGACCACGTGCCTGCGAGCACGTCGTCGCGCACCGCCCCCGGGAAGGGCGCCAGCAGCGCGCGCTCGGCTGCATCCGCGGGCCGGGCACGGGCCGACAGCTCGCTGTCTTCGAAAAAGCTCGCAGTGCGCCGGTAGCGGCCGAAGAAGAAGTTGCGATTGATCCATTCGAAGTCAAACAGCATCGAGATCGCCTCGCGCACCCGCGCGTCGGCGAAAATGGCGCGGCGGGTGTTGAACACCAGCGCCTTCATGCTCTTCGGCAGTCCGTAGGGGAGCTCGTCTTTCACGACGCGACCGTCGCGTGCTGCCGGAAAGTCGTAACCGGTCTCCCAACGGCCCGGGTCCGTCTCTTCCCGCACGTCATAAAGGCCCTTCTTGAACGCCTCGAAATGGCTGCCGGCGTCGCGATAGAAATCGAGCCGCACCGTGTCGAAGTTCCACAAGCCGCGGTTGACCGGGAGAGCGCGGCCCCAATAGGCCGGATTGCGGCGCAGCGTCACGCTGCGCCCGGCATCAACCTCGGCCACCACATAGGGGCCGCTGCCCAGCAATGGCGTGAGCGAGGTCTCCTCAAACCGCTCGGCATCGACGGCGTGCTGCGGCAGGATCGGCATGAGGCCTAGGATGAGCGGCATTTCGCGGTCGCCGTCGCCGGCAAGATCAAACCGGACGGTGCGCGGGCCAAGCGCCGTCGCAGCCTTCACCTTGGCATAATAGGTGCGGTGCTTCATGGGATGGCCGTGATCACGCAGCAGGTGCCACGAGAAAATCACGTCGGCAGCGGTGACCGGCTGGCCATCCGCAAAGGTCGCCCTGGGATCGAGGTCGAAGGTGACATAGCTGCGGTCGGCATCGGTTTCGACCGAGCGGGCGAGAAGGCCGTAGAGCGTGAACGGCTCGTCGTAGCCGCGCGTCATCAGGCTTTCGACCACCCGTCCGCGGATCTCCTGTTCCGGAACCGGCAGGCCCTTGCCATTGAACGGATTAAGGCTGTCGAAGGCGCCAAGAATGCCTTCGGTGAACTGGCCGCCCTTCGGCGCATCGGGGTTGACGTAGCGGAACGCCGTGAAGTCCGGCGGCAGCGCCGCATCCCCATGCATCGCGATTGCATAGTTCGCGTTCGCGGTGCAGGGGGCGCCGAGAGGGATGACGGCCGCCATGATGACAGCAAAAAAAGCCGCCGCTGCGGGCGGGGAAGGGAGTGGGGTGCAGTCTCGCCCGCAGCCGACATCTTTACGTTGCAGACTCATTCCGATTCGCTCCAACCTGCATTATCACGGATGCGTTACCGTGCCGGGGCGCGCTCTTTCCCCATTTACGAAAACCGGCTGAGACACAGGCAACGGGCATCGCGCTGTCGCATCCGGCCAGTTTGCGATCGGCGGCAATCCGGGCAATGGCTGTCTTCCGTAAATGACTGCCTTGCGTGAGTGTAAAACGACCGAAAGCGCAACGCAGCAACCAGAGACTGGAAGTCAAGACCCGTACGCAGCGCCGCAAGCTTCGCCCGAAATACGACTTGTCGCCTGGCAATATCAACCGAACAACGCGCCGTCGAGCATAATATCCAGGCGTCTGCATAATGTACATCGTCGTAACGGCAACGTATTCAACGTATTATTGACCGAAGAAATACAGCTTCGCTTTGCGCTCTACTATCGGCGGCGACGCGCGCAAAACCAGGCTTCCGCGGGGCGTGCGATTAGGCTAATGAGGCCTGTGGGGAGGCCACGTTCCCGCCGCATTTGACGCAGACACAGCGGGGGCAAAAACCACACCCCACGTGATCGCATTAAGGCCGCAACTCGCGAGACATAGAGGATTCCTGATGACCGATCGCAAACTGTCCGCACCGAGTTCAAATGCGCGCAGGATGGCCGTTTCGACGATTGCGGCGACGCTGCTGTTGGCTACGGGCTTTAGCGTCGGCACCGCGGTCGCTCAGCAGCCGCCGACAGCGCGTCCCGCCGCTCCAGCGCGCCCAGCCGCTCAGAAGCCCGCCGCGCCAGCCGCACAGAAGCCGCCCGCGGCGTCGCCCGGTGCGACGCAGGCGCAGGCGGCGGCGCCGGCGCAGCCCGAAATGCCGCAGCTTATCTATTCGCCATGGGCGAAATTCTGCGGCAAAGGCAACGAACCCGGCGCCAAGGAGGTGTGTTTCACCGGCAAAGACGCGCGCACCGAGGCCGGTCAGCCGGTTGTGGCGGCGGCGCTGATCGAGCCGGAAGGCGAGCAAAGGAAGCTGTTCCGCGTCACCCTGCCGAGCCCGCTCCAGCTCCAGTACGGCACACGCATCGTGATCGACAAGGAGCCGCCGATCAGCGGCGCGTTCTTTACCTGCTTCGCCAACGGCTGTATGTCCGACTTCGAGGCGACGCCTGAACTGGTCAGTAAGCTGAAAAAAGGCCAGATGCTGCAGATCCAGGCGATCAACCTGGCCGCCGCTGCAATCACCTTTCCGTTGCCGCTCTCCGACAACTCGGGCAACAGCTTTCAGAAGGCCAATGAAGGCCCGCCCACCGATCCCAAGGTGTTCGAGGAGCAGCAAAGAAAGCTGCAGGAAGACCTCCAGAAGCGCGCCGAGGAGTTGCGCAAGAAACTCGAGAGCCAGGGCGGAACGCCGCCGAAATAGCGCTGAAAGCGCCGCCACAGGGCTAGGTCCTCCAAAGCGCGCCGCTGGCGCGCTTTCTTATTTAAGCCACTGAGTGATTATTAAGCCACTCAGTGATTGTTCCACGCTGCGGCACAAGCCGTTGAGAACGTGCGGATAATCATTTTGCCAAAATGAATTTGCCGCGCTTGTCGGGGCTGCGGCGTCCCGGCACATGACTGTGCCACATGCCAGCGCCGCGAAATGGTCCGGAACAAGAACGCGAACGCGCTGTTGTCCCGTTTTGAGCCGCCCGGGCGAGGGGTGCACCACTCAGAGGAGACAAATATGGGAATACTGATGCGATCCCTTTCCGCGGCTGTTCTGATGTCGGGGGGGTACCTGTCCGCTCCGATTGCGAATGCCCAGAGCCCCCAGAACGAAACTCCTCCGCCAGGCCTCTCGACCCCGGCACCCAACATCACCGAGCAGAAGCTCGACGCGGCCGCAGCAGCCATTCAGCGCGTGGCGAGCCTTAAGAAGACCTATGAGCAACGGCTCGCCCAGGCACCGCAAGGTCAGAAGGAGCAAATCGTCTCCGAGGCGAACGATGCCCTTGAAAAAGCGGTCACGGACCAGGGTCTGTCAGTTGAGGAATACTCCTCCATTCTCGAAGTCGCGCAAAACGATCCTGAGGTTCGCGGCAAGATCCTTCAGCGCATACGCCCATCACAGCCATCACAGGATGATCGGAATTAAGACTCGGTGAGGAATAACTGCGCCACTTGCGCTCCCCTCCCCGCAAGCGGTCGCAGGCGGGGGAGGGGATATTCGCTCGACGTCTGCGCAACAGCCAATTGAAGCGATTCTCTCGCGGAAAAGCCGAACGGCGCTTACCGCTTGATCCCGGCCGCAGCGGCGACGCGCGACCATTTCGCAAGGTCATTGCTGATGAAAGCGGCGAACTCTTCCGGGGTTCCGCCCTCCATATCGAAACCTTGAGGTGCGAGCGCCGCGATCACATCCGGCGATTTCACGGCTTCGTTGCTGGCAGCCGCGAGTCGTTCGACGATTTCGCGCGGCGTGCCCGCTGGCGCCAGCAGCCCGAACCAGCCGGAAGTATCGAATCCGGGAAGTCCCGCTTCCGCGACAGTCGGCAAGTTTGGGGCGGCGCTGGCGCGGCGCAATCCGGTTGAGGCAAGCGCTGCCAGCTTGCCCTCGGCAACGAAGCCCAGCACCGTCGACGCCGGCGAGAACATCACCTGCAGGCGTCCGCCCAGGAGATCGGTCGCGGCCTGGGCGGTGCCCGCGTAGGGAACGTGCAGCAGCTTGACGCCCGCCATTACGTTGAAGAGCTCGCCGGAGAAATGCGACCCGGAGCCGACGCCCGCCGATCCAAACGACAATTCTCCCGGCCGCGACCGCGCCAGCCTGATGAGCTCTTCGACGCTTCTTGCCTCGACCGCGGGGTGCACCACCAGAATGTTCGGCAGCGTTGTAAACAAGGAAATCGGCGCAAAGTCCTTGACCAAGTCGTAGGTAAGATTCGGCGTGATCGCCGGGTTGATGGTGTTGCCGACCGTGCCCTGCAGCAGGGTATAGCCGTCCTTGGGAGCATGGGCGACAAAGGTGGTCGCAATATTGCTTCCGGCGCCGGTGCGGTTCTCGACCACGAATTGCTGACCGAGGAGCGTCCCAAGTTTTTGCGCCAACACGCGCGCCGCGATATCGCCCGACGCGCCGGGCCCGAAGCCGACGATGATCCGCACCGGACGGACCGGATAGTCCTCGGCCGCCGCCGAAATCGCAGCGAAGCTCGCGATCGCCAGGACAACCGCAGCGGACATCCATCGCGGCATTGATGCGGCCATGATCGAAGGCCCTCATTGGCGTGGCTGCCCGAAGATAGCAGCTTGCGCATCGCCGGGCATCGCACAATTGACAATGTGCGCCGCTCGTGGGCCGCTGCCGGTGCTCGCAGCCGGCCGCACATCCGCGAGCTTGTGACGGCCATCACGTTTCGGCGGATTTCGCTCGAAACGAGCGACCCCGACGCCAACCCGCCGCATTGCGGTTGTTGCCGCAGGCGCTGCGCCGGCATAAGATGCAAAAATGTTGGCGAGTGGCGTAGCGTGCGCCCTTCCCCGAGCGCGGGGCGCTCGCTGCTGAAACTCAAAACTCTAAGGAATTGGCGTCATGGCGCCCGATCCGCGGGGAGCGGCACTCGCTCTCCATCGATTCGGCTTCGGGCCGCGCCCCGGATCGATTGCGGCCATCGCGGACGATCCGGTCGGCGCGCTGGTTGCCGATCTCGATCGGCCCAATGCAGGCGAGATTTCCTCTGCCGGGCTGCTCACGAGCGGCGCGATCGCACGCGTCGCGGCTGAGTTCAATGCCGAGCGTCTCGCCAAGCAGCGCCTGGAGACGCGCCGTCAAGAGGAGGCGAAGGCCGCGGCGGCCCAGCAGGGCGCCCAGATGGCCAATGAGGCGGCGATGCAAGCCGCCGCCAAGGCGCCAAATCCTAAATTACCGCCGCCTGAGACCCCAATGGCGGCAAACTTCTTTGCTGAGGCCAAGGCGCATTTCGAGGCGGCGCTGCGCGCCGAAACGGGCTTTGTGGAGCGGCTCACCTGGTTCTGGGCGAATCATTTCTGCGTCAATTCCGATACGACCGTTGCGGCTGGAGCCTATGTGCGCGAAGCCATCCGGCCGCACGTGCTCGGACGGTTCGCCGACCTGTTGCAGGCGGTCGAAAGCCACCCGGCCATGCTCATCTATCTCAACAACGAGGTCTCGATCGGGCCGATGTCGGTGGCCGGCATCAACAACTCGCGCGGCCTTAATGAAAATCTCGCTCGCGAGATTCTTGAACTGCATACGCTCGGCGTGCGCACGGTCTACGACCAGCAAGACGTGACGAATTTCGCCAAGGTCCTCACCGGCTGGACGGTTCGCAGCGCGGTCCTTGACCCGGAGCATGGCGGCGAGTTCCTGTTTTTTCAGCGCCGGCACGAGCCGGGCCCGCAAAGGGTGATCGGCAAGGATTATCGCGACACCGGGCTTGAGCAGGGCCGCGCCGTGCTCGCTGATCTCGCTCGCCATCCGGCGACCGCGAAGCATATCGCCGTCAAGCTCGCGCGCCATTTCATCGCCGATGATCCGCCGTCGGCGCTGGTCGACACGCTGACGACCACATTTACCGAGACCAATGGCGACCTGTGGAAAGTATCGAAGGCGCTGGTGACTGCGCCGCAAGCCATGGCGCCGGAGCGGTTGAAGATCAAGCATCCGAGCGAATGGATCATGTCCTGTCTGCGGGCCGAGGGGTTCAACATGGTCGATCCGCGCGATCTGGTGCCGACCTTGAACCGCCTTGGCGAGCCGCTGTGGCGGCCGCCCTCGCCGAAGGGATTTCCGGACGACAACGGGGCCTGGCTCGAAAATCTCTCCCACCGGCTCGATACCGCAAATGCGTTTGCGCAAAGCAATGCCGAACGGGTCGACCCAAACGATTTGCTTGAAATTGCTTTGGGGCCGCTGGCGTCGGTCGAAACGCGGGCGGCGGTGGCGCGCGCCGAGAGCAAGCAGCAGGCCTTGACGCTGCTGTTGATGGCGCCCGAACTCCAACGGAGGTGACAATGGCCATCCATCAAGCCACCCGCCGCGAATTGCTCGCGGGGTCCGGCGCGCTGTTCGCGTGGGCCTTCGTGCCGAAGCTCGCGCGTGCTGAGGGGCGTGACCCGCGCTTCCTCACCATCGTGCTGCGCGGCGCGCTCGACGGACTTGCCGCCGTAGCGCCAGTCGGCGATCCTGATTGGATCAGGCTGCGCGGGGACAACGCGCTCAAGCTCGACGGCGCCACGCCGGCGCTGCCGCTCGACGGCTTCTTCGCCCTCAATCCGGCGATGCCCAACCTGCACCGGCTTTATCACGCCGGCCAGGCCATCGTGGTTCATGCGGTGGCGACCCCTTACCGCGAGCGCTCCCATTTCGACGGGCAGGACGTCCTGGAGAGCGGCCTGCCGCGGCCCGGACGGGCTGCCGAAAGCGGCTGGCTTAATCGCGCCCTGACGAGGCTCGAGCCGGGTGATGGGGTCCGCGTCAGCGCGAACGGCCAGCGCACCTTCGCGGTCGGTCCGGTCACTCCGCTCGTGGTGCGCGGCCAGGCGCCGGTGCTGTCCTGGGTGCCGCCGCGGCTGCCGCCGGTGAGCGACGACACCACGTCGCGGCTGCTCGATCTCTATCGCCACACCGACCCGACGCTGGCGCGCGTGCTCGAAGAGCGCATCAGCCTTGCGGCGCTGGCGCCGGACGCGCCCTCGGACCGCAAGCCGGGGGAGATGGCGCCTGTTGTTCAGATCGGAAACATCAGCCAGGTGCGCGCCTATTTCGCGGAAGCGGCGGGAGCGGCGGCGAGGTATTTGGCGAGTCCCGACGGCCCGCGCGTCGGCGCGCTCGCCCTCGATGGCTGGGACACCCATGTCAATGAGGGTGTGGTGAACGGCCGGCTGTCGCAATTGCTCGGCGCCCTCGATGCCGCCCTCGCCGCCGTTGAGGCCAACATGGGGGCCGCCTGGAGCCAGACAGTGGTCACCCTCATCACCGAGTTTGGCCGCACCGCACGCATTAACGGCAACCTGGGAACCGATCACGGCACCGCCACAGTCGCGCTGCTCGTCGGCGGCGCTCTCAAAGGCGGCCGGGTCGTCGCTGACTGGCCCGGCCTCAAGGAGCCCGACCTCCACGAGAAGCGCGACCTCAAGGCTACCATCGACCTGCGCGCGGTGCTGAAGGGCCTGCTGCGCGATCACCTGCGTGTCGACGATCGTGCGCTGGCGGCCGACGTGTTCCCTGACAGTCAGGACGCAATAGCGATGGAGGGATTGGTCGGCTAGGCCAATTCCGCGGGACGATTTGCGGCCCTATCCGTTGGCAATGCCGTTCCCGGGTTCGCTTGCGCTCAACCCGGGCTGCAGCCCTACCTTCGATTCAGCACGTGTTTTTCCATCCACGCGATCATGCGCAGCATGATCTCCTTGTTGTTCTTCTCCAGCATGAGGGTGTGGCCATTGCCTTTGATGCCCGCCTCGGGGAGGACATCGAGGGTGATGTCGCCGCCGGCGGCCTTGAAGGTCTTCTCGAACGCGCGCGAGGATGCCACGCGGTCCTCCGCGCGGTCGCCGATCACGATCAGGATCGGCACGCGCGCGAGTGCGGCCAGCTTATCGTGAGGAATCTTGTCAAATGCATCAACCGAGGTCTCGACCGCAAGGATGCCCTTGACCAGCTCGGGGCGCTCCGCCGCAGCCAGATAGCCGAGCAATCCCGAAGACGACCATGTCTGCAACACCGATGGGCCGACCTTGTCCAGCAAGGCCGCGAGCGCCGCGACCATCTTTCCGGTTTCCTCGGGATCGCGGTAGGTGCTCACGGTCTGCCGATAGTAGTTATCCGCCGCTTGAATAGGAAACTGCGTGTCCGGATAGGGCTCACCGAAGCGCGGCCCCCAGCGAAACGTGACCCACGCAGATTCGAAGGCATAGCGGTTGATCGCCGGCAGCTCGGATGCCGGCGCGCGGCCGAGCCGCACCGCATTGATCTTGCAGATGTCCGTCCCGGCGCGGCCGGTGTTGACGCGGTCGACCCCGTAGGTTGCGAAACCTTCGCGCAAAAACAATGTCAGCCAGCCCTCGCGTCCGTCGGGCGTCGTGTCGTAGACCCGCGCGGTGTGGCCGCCGCCGGGATTGAACAGGATGGGGTAGGGCGAGCGTTGCTCGACCGGATACTGGTAGGTTGCGTAGACCTGGTCGACCACCACGTGTCCGGGCGGGAAGCGCTTGCTCAACGGGTCGCCGCCGTCATTGGCGGGACAGTCGATGACGCGGCCGCCGGCTTCCAGGCTGCCCTGGCGCGCGATGTGCAGCGGGGATTGGGCGTGCGCGGCTTGGAGCAAGAGAGACAGGGTGGTTGCCGCAACTGGGATGCACTTCGTTGTCATTGCGCTCGCTCCCGCGTGCAGCGAATGTGTGGTCCGTAGCCTGCTTGAGCCCCAGCGAAACCGAGTCGGTCGCCGCAGTCGTCGGCCGATCCCGGATTTCGCTGCGCTCAATCCGGGCCACGAGGCTGTTATTCCGCCGCCATGTCACGCCACCAAATTCTCCACCGCTCCGTCTCTGCCGCGCCCCTGCGCGCGGTATTGCCCGACCTTCTCCATCAGCGGCGCGTCGGAGACCGAGTAGAGCACGGCGTCGTCGCGTCCGGTGTTGATGTGGCGCCGCCACAGGAAATTGGGCACGACGAAAATGTCGTTGCGCTCCCAGTCGAAGCGGCGGCCGGCGATTTCGGTCGCGCCCTGGCCTTCCATCACCACGTACATGGTGCTCGCCGTCTCGCGCTTGAGGCGGGTTTCCTCACCGGGGCGCAGCAATTGCGCCGTATAGGCAAGCGTCGGAAACGCCGGCCCGCCGTTCACCGGATTGACGAAGGCAAGCGTGATGCCCTCGTAGGGGTCGCCCGCCTCGCCGGCAAGGCCGGCCAGCGCCTCGCGAATGGCGGCGCCGCGGTAGTGGATCATGGGCGTCGCATGGCGCGAGATGCCGCGCCGGTGCGATACGAAGCCTGGGAGCAAGCCGCCGGCACCGTAAAGCTTCTGCGAGTAGCCGTCCGCGTGCTTTGCCGCTTGCGCGCGGCCGTTGCCGGCGCGTTCGCCGTGAAACTCGTCGTCGAGCCACACGCAGTCGAGGAATTCCATCAGCGGAAAATCCAGCACGTCAATCCACACCACCGGAGTTGCGCCATCGTTGCCGTGGTCATGCCAGGCGCCGTGAGGCGTGAGGATGAGATCGCCGCGCTCGGCCTCGCAGCGCTCTCCTTCCACAACCGTGTAGCCGCCGTTCTCGGACAGGATGGTCCGGCTCGCATTGGGTGTGTGGACGTGGACCGGCGCCACGTCGCCCGGATTGTAGATCGAGACGGCGCAGCGGATCGTATTGGTGACTTGCAGCCGGCCGCCCAATCCCGGATTGGTAAGCAGGAACTGCTGGCGCTCCGCAAATTCAATCGGCGGCACGTCGCAATTGCGGGCGATCTCCGCAATACGGTCGAGATAGGGGCCGATCTCGCTCCACCGCCAGCGGTGCGGCGCCGCCTTGATCTGATTGGCGCCGACCCGGCCTGCCGCCAGGGTTCCGCTGGCTTCAACGCCAGTATCGCGGAACCACGGCCGCTGCGCCGGCGCATTGGCCTGGGTCCGCAGCCAGATGTTGAACTTGCCGGCTTCGGCGTTGAGTTCCTCCATGGCCTCGCGTGCCCTCAGGCGCGCAGGCGGGGCAGGGGATGGACTTGCGAGCGTGGACAAGGGCTTTCTCCAGCGTTCTTCCCCTCCGCCGCTTGCGGGGAAGGGTCGGGGAGGGGGCTCGTGCCGCGAGTCAGTGCTGTGGATGAGGTCCTCTCCCTGACCCTCCCCCGCAGGCGGGGAGGGAAAAGACATGCCCGCAGTGTGCCCCGATTTGGCGGAAATTCAACAGGTGCTATGGTGATGGCGCAGTTGCGCCGTCCGAGGGCGCAGACCCTGGTCACCCGCACCGTAAGAGGGAGCACACAATGATCATCCGCACGCAGGAGGACGTGACACAGGCTGTGCTGAGCGAGATCGCCCGTGCGCCCGACCCACGATTCCGCGAGATCATGTCGTCGCTGGTGCGCCACCTTCACGCCTTTGTCCGCGAGGTGAAGCTGACCGAGGCAGAGTTCCAGGCGGCCGCAAACTACATCGTGGCGATCGGCCAGAAATCCAATGAGACCCACAACGAGGCGGTGCTGATGGCGGGTGCGCTCGGCGTGTCGACCCTTGTCTGCCTCCTCAACAACGGCAATAACGGCGCCACCGAGACCACCGCCAACCTGCTCGGCCCGTTCTGGCGCGCCGACTCGCCGCGCACCCCGAACGGCGGCTCGATCGTGCGCTCGCCGACGCCGGGCGAGCCGATTTTCGTCAATGCCTGGATCAAGGATCTCGAGGGCAGGCCGGTCGCCGGCGCCGAGGTCGATGTCTGGCATTCCTCAACCGAAGGCTACTACGAGAACCAGGACCCGGTGCAGGCCGACATGAACCTGCGCGGCAAGTTCACCTCCGATGCGGACGGGCGCATCGCGTTCCGCAGCATCAAGCCGGCCGGCTATCCGATTCCCGTGGACGGGCCGGTGGGCGATCTCCTGCGCGCCCAAGGGCGCGCCAATATGCGCCCGGCGCATCTGCATTTCCTGATCTACAAGCCGGGATTCAAGACTCACATCTCGCAGGTCTATACCGACGATGATCCGGATCTGGAAACGGATTCCCAGTTCGGGGTGACCCGCGCCCTGATCGGGCACTACGTCCGCCATGACAACGGACCGGCGCCTGCGCCGGATGTCACCGGACCATGGTATTCGCTCGATTATACGTTCCGCATCGAGCCCGGCATCGCCAAATGGCCGCGCCCGCCCATCACCGGCAAGGCGCGCGGCGAGCGCCCGGCGATCGAACGATTGAAGCGGCGTGAAGGAGGAGATGCGAAGGATTTGCAGGGTGGGCAGAGGCGCATCGATGACGATGCCGTCCGCAGGCGTGCGCGTCGCCCCGATGCGCGTTTGCCCGCGCAGTCGGGCGTCGCCGGACAGCGTGGGCAAAATCGCCCGTAACGTTGCCCCCGATGGACGGGTCGTCCGCCGGCGATTTTGCCCACCCTGAAGCTGCAATGATCGAACACGGAGTGTGGGAGTAAACGCATGTTGCAAACATCATTATCGCCAAGGTCAATCGCCATCGCCGCGCTGGCGCTCGCTTTATCCGTGGGCGCCGCCGCGGCGCAGCAGCCGCTCAAGATCGGGCTCATTCAGTCGATGACGGGCGCGTTCAACACTGTCGGCAAGGCGGCGGTGAACGGCGCACGCCTTTACATCCAGCAGCACGGCGACACTGTCGCCGGTCGCAAGATCCAGCTCATCGTCAGGGACGACGCCACCTCGCCCGAGGCCGCTAAGCGGCTGGCGCAGGAACTCATCGTCAATGATAAGGTCGAGATCATCGGCGCCGGCATCACGCCATCGGCGCTGACCATCGCGCCGCTGGTGACCGAGGCGAAAATCCCGACCGTCGTCATGGTGTCGGGCGCGTCGATCACGGTCGATCGCTCGCCTTATATGGTGCGGACGAGCTTCACGCTCGGTCAGTCTTCTCTGGTCATTGCCGACTGGGCCATCCGGAACGGCGCCAAGAAAATCGTCACCATCGTCAACGACTGGGCGCCCGGACTGGAGTCCGAGGCCACGTTCAAGGACCGCATCTTGAAAAGCGGCGGCGTACAGATCGTCGAGTCGATGCGGGTGCCGCTCGCCAATCCGGATTTTGCGCCGTTCCTGCAGCGCGCGCGCGACCTCGCGCCGGACACCATATTTGCCTATATGCCGGGCAACCAGTCCGGCATCTTCGCCAAGCAGTTCGTTGAGCGCGGCATGGACAAATCGGGCATCCGCCTGATTGGGCCGGGTGATCTGACCGATGATGACGAATTGCCCGGCATGAGCGACGCTGTGCTCGGCCTCGTCACGGCGCTGCATTACTCGGCATTGCACGATTCGCCGCTGAACAAGACCTACGTCAGGGATTTCGAGGCCGCCTATGGCAAGCGCCCGAACTTTGTGTCGCTCGGCGGCTATGACGGCATGCATCTCATCTACGAGGCGCTGAAGAAGACCGGCGGCAAGACCGACGGCGACGCCATGCTGGCGGCGATGAAGGGCATGAAATGGGAAAGCCCGCGCGGGCCGATGTCGATCGACCCGGAGACGCGCGATGTGGTGCACAACGAATACATCCGCAGAGTCGAGAAGGTGAACGGGCAGCTTTATAATGTAGAGTTGTCGACGGTTGAGGCCGTGAAGGATCCGGTGAGGGCGGCGAAGAAGTAGGAGGCCGCCCTTTCAGTCCTCGCTCACCAAAGCGTGCCTTACAGCATTGGGATCATGGGCGATGGTCACGAGGAGATTGCGAGCTGCCGTATCCGGCTCTGATCTGCCCTGTTCCCAATTGCGCAACGTCGCGAGTTCAAGGCCGAACTCCGGAGCGGACTGCTCCTGCGGCATCTCCAGCATTTCGCGGATAGCTTTGACGTCGACCCTGGTCGGCGCCCCGTAGGCCTTTGCGACGACGTTGCACGCCGCCAAATCGCGCGTCAATGCTGGAACGCTTTCGACCGTGGGCAATTCGACCACGGCTTCGCCGTCGTCGAACAGGCGCGTGACGACCGTGTGAGCATCGCGCATCGAGAGATGCCGCTTTGCCAGCGCCAAGGCGGCCTCCGGGGCCTTGATCCTGCCGGCTCACTCTGCAGAAGAAACTTTCCGCGCGAACCGGAGGACACGCGGCCTACGTCCCGGACCCGCGCCCGTGGTCCGGACAGATCCTTCAATATTATCGATCAGCCTCGTCTTGCCAAGGCGTGCGGCGACGAGCAGACGGAGCGGGCCGTCATCCACGGTCTCCACCCGTTGCAGCGTTTCGGCGTGGCGCGCTTCGTAATAATCGACCGCAAATCCCGCCGCTTCAATCGCGAGCCATCCCTCGCTCATGACCCGAGCAATGGGCTCGCGCGCGGCGATCCGCGCGGCGCTCTCCTTGAGGGTGCGGTAGAGTACCGGCGCCGCGGCCCGTTCGCTCTCGGAGAGATAGACGTTGCGCGAAGACAAAGCGAGGCCGTCCTTCTCGCGCACGGTCGGCACGCCGATGATGCGGACCTTGAGATCAAGATCGGCGGCCATGCGGGTGATTGTCTTGAGCTGCTGATAGTCCTTCTCGCCGAACACCGCGAAATCCGGCCGGCATTGTGCGAACAGCTTCGCCACCACGGTCGCGACGCCGCCGAAGAAATGCGGCCGGAATCGATCTTCGAGATCGACGATGGCCGGGCCCTTGACGTGGACGCTGGTGGCGAAGCCTTGCGGGTACATCACGTCGCGCGGCGGCGCCCAGACGAGATCGACCTCCTCGCGCCGCAGGGCGGCGATGTCGGCGTCGAAGGACCGCGGATAGCTCGCGAAGTCCTCGGTCGGTGCAAACTGCGTCGGATTGACGAAAATTGAGACCGCGACCCGGTCTGCGCGGCGGCGGGCGCGCCGGACCAGAGCGAGATGTCCTGCGTGCAGAGCCCCCATCGTCGGCACCAGCGCCAGCGTCTCGCCGGCATCGCGATAGCCGCCGATCGTCCGGTCAAGTGTTTTTATGGTTCGCACAATTACAGGGCCGCGCGGCATTGTTTCCTCTTGCTGGGTCTCGCGGCGGAACCTATAGCGCGTTCCGGTCGCCATGGAAGCGTCGCGTCGGAGCGATGACACGCTTCGCCGACCCGATCAGGGTGACGATAACGGAGTTCAACCTGACCAGAAGGGAGGTATCCATGTCACGCAAGCTTATCTGCGTCTCCACGTTCGCCGCGCTGGCGGCGCTGGCCCTTCCTGGGCCGGCGCCGGCGCAACAAGGCGCAAACTTGAGCGGCGCTTATCGGTGCGTGCCCGAGCCGTCGCCGTGCCAGTGGCCGGGGGAAACGATGTCGATCACACAGTCAGGATCGACGCTCGAACTCAAGCATCAGGATGCCGAGATTGCCGAGGCGAAGCTGACGAGCAACATCACCATCAGCGGCGGCCCGCCGTGGAACTCGAACGGCATCGTCCTGCCGGATCATTCGATCCAGTGGTCGAACGGGACCCTTTGGCGCAAGCAATGAACCGTCCCGCAATTCAGGCGCGTCGCGTTGGAGAGGCGGGGCGCCCCCAACTTAGATTAGGCTTTCCCGCGAAATAATCGCTTCAATCATTGCACCGAGGCGAAGCGAACTTCCGCCTCCCCCGCAAGCGGGGGAGGGGACCGCAAGTGGCGCAGTTATTGTTCATAGAATCCTCAGTGCGAGAAATCCGGGGTAGGGCCGGCGATGGTTCGCCTGGAGCGTTCCGCTGCCGGCCCAGGTTGGGGCTCCCGCCCGCAAAACACCCCCATGCCTGGCCTCAGCGGCGAGTCCGCTCGGGCGCGGCGAATTATCGCCAGCCATCTGCCCCCTTGAATTCGGTTTTCACCTTCCTAGATGGACGCTCGCCGGGCGCCGTTTGAGGCCCGGCGCCAGCGCCGGCGCAGGTCTGGCGCACCGCTCGTACCATGTTGCTCAATGGAGGATGTGGCTATGAGAAACTTCGACTTTTCTCCTCTGTGGCGGTCAACCATCGGCTTCGACCGTCTGTTCGACATCATCAACAACATCGATCTCTATGAAGGCGAGGATAGCTATCCGGCCTACGACATCGTCCGGACCGGTAACGAGAGCTATCGGATTTCGCTCGCACTCGCAGGTTTTTCGCCCGAGAACATCACAGTCACGGTTCAGGAAAACCGGCTGACGGTTACGGGCAACACCAACGCGTCGGCCGATGCGCAGGATTACATCTACCGCAGCATCGCGGCGCGGCCCTTCGAGCGCCACTTCAGCCTGGCTGACTACGTCGAGGTGGCAGGAGCCAATTTCGACAACGGACTCCTGCAGATCGACCTCGTGCGGAAGCTGCCGGAGGCGATGAAGCCGCGGCGCATCGAGATCGGCGGCGCGCACGCCGGCGGCAAGGCTGCGAAGGTCCTGGAAGCCAGCAAAGCGGCCTGATCGAGACCCGTTAGACATAACGATTTCGGACTGCGACCCGGACGTCCCCTGAGAAGGGAAATTGTCATGATCGCAAAGCGGAAGGTATTGGCTTTTGTGTCGGCGGGCGTCGCACTGTTCTCGTGGCTCGGTCCCGGCGGCGACAGCAGCAAGGACGTTGCATCGGGCGCTGACTTTGCGATGAACGATCCTGGCGCGTGCGCTCCGCATCATTCTCCCCGCTGCATGGTCGATATCCGGTACGCATATCCGGCGGCCGATCTGTCCATCATGCAGGAGGATGCTTTCTTTTAACTCATGCGCCGTCGCGAAGGACGACAGCGCGGGCGACCCAGGCAGGAGGAAACGCCATGTTGCGCCAGTTCCAGCTAAGCAAAGAAAGGTGGCGGGAGGGCATTGCCGAGGCGATGTGGGAAACCCTGATCGCGCTGGCGACGGTTGCGGCCATCAGCATCAGCATCGTCAGCCTCGCAGCCCACCTCAATCAGGCGCGCGTGGTCGTCGAGGCCGCACAGACGCCATCCGGACAGCATGCGTCAAATCCGGACTTAGCATCCGGTCTGGCGGGATTTGGCAGCCCGGCGCCCGTGGACTTGAACTGAGACAGACACATCTTGGTTAGCTCACGCTGGTGAGCTTAAAGCGCAGAAACCGGGAGCGACCGGCGGCCTAGCCGGAGGACACGGCCATGAAGGAAACCGATCGTAGCGCGCGGCGCAGCACACTTTGCGGCTTTGATTTAAGCAATCTCTTCCATCCTGCTGGGGCGTTCGCGCACCCGCAGCAGGTCGTTGACGACCCGGATCTGACGGTCAACGAGAAGCGCGCCATTCTGGCGTCGTGGGCCTCGGACGCCTGCGCCGTCGAAGCCGCGCCGGATTTGCGTCAGGCGCCCGGTGCGACACAGCCCATCCGATTCGATGACATTATGGACGCGCTGCGTGAGCTTGATCGTCTGGTGCGCAACTCCTTCGAAGCGCCCCGCCACTACAGGCGCGTCCTCGCGAATCGCATTCCGGGCGTGTTCGGGCGGGAGTCTCGCGCCGCCGGCCGGAGCCGCAATGATCCGCCAATTAACTGACATGCATGATTTAACCGCCGGTTGCAGACCGGCGCTAACCCACAGGGAGGAGGTATCGGTGTCGTACAAGCTCATCCGCATTTCCGCGCTCGCGGCGCTTGCCGCCTTCGCCATTCCGGGCGCGGCGCTGGCCCAGCAAAGTGCAGACGTGATCGGCTCCTATCAGTGCGTGCCCGAGCCGTCGCCCTGCCAGTGGCCGGGCCAGACGATGTCGATCACACAGTCCGGATCGGCGCTCGAACTCAAGCACCAGGACGCCGAGATCGCCGAGGCGAAGCTGACCAGCAACATCACCATCAGCGGCGGCCCGCCGTGGAACTCGATCGGCATTGTTCTGCCGGACCATTCGATCCAGTGGTCGAACGGCACCCTCTGGCGCAAGCAATGACTGCCGTCCGGCCGCTTCACAGAGGCGATCGAGTACGGGGGCGGAGATGAGGTCAAGGCGACCTGAGCTGTCACGATGGCTGAGCATGCTCGGTTTCCTGCTGAGTTCGCTCTTCATCATGGCGTTGGTCGTAACGTGATTTCGAACGGGCGCATGCCGTCTTCACCGACGTGCGCCTCGAATGTCGCAAGGGGGAAACAATGTTCGAAGCACCCAATCCGTTGGTGGTTGGTCTCGCCGAGTGCGGGCGCAGCGAGCATGGTCGTCAAGACTCGCCGATCCGCAACACGCTTCGCCCGACAGCGCCAGGCGGGCCGCAAAAGATAGTCCTTCCGCGCAGGCCCGGGGAAAGCCGGCTGGCTCCGCCACAGTATTACTACCCGGCTTCGAGGTCAGGCGTCGTGCCGGCTTTCCCGGTTCGAGCGCACGGGGAGATGGCCGCTGCGTAGAAACTCGCCGGCCTGCTGAATTGCTTGCGGCCGTATGGAATCGTATGCCGGATTGAGCACGGGGGATCGGTCTCCCACCGTCCGACGGCAACTCCGCGGAATCCGGGACAGACGACCGCCCTGACGGCACCCGCCTCTGGCTTCGCCGCGCTCAACCCGGCTGGGACCTGCGAGCGGTTTTTTGAAAGGTACATTGGAGCGACACAGGTTTTGCCCTATAGTTGCGCAGCCATATTCCGAACTTCTGCGCGTCAGTCAAAACATAAGGGGAGCGAAACCATGTCGCGAAAATTTCTGCAATCCGCGGCGGCGCTGCTGCTGGCCGCGGGCGGGCTCGTGTGCGTCGTGCCACAGGTCTCCGCCCAAACATTTGTTGGCACACCCGTACCGCCGCAATTCGCCGCGCAAGGCCAGCCCTCGACCAAGAACGGGGAATGGCCGACCAACGGCGCCGACGTGAAGTTCACCAGATATTCGCCGCTCGACCAGATCAACGCATCGAACTTCAATAATCTGCAGGTGGCCTGGCGGTTCAAGACCGACGCCTTCGGCCCCTATCCGGAATACAAGCTCGAGGGCACGCCGATCATGGTCAAGGGCGTGCTCTACACGACGGCCGGCACGCGGCGCTCGGTGATCGCGCTTGACGCCAAGACCGGCGAATTGATCTGGTCGCACAGCCTGCGCGAAGGCCACCGCGCCGAGGTGTCGGCGCGGCAACTGTCGGGCCGCGGCGTTTCCTACTGGACCGACGGCCGCGGCGACGAGCGCGTCATCTACGTAACCACCGGCTATCGCCTGGTCGAGTTGAACGCCAAGACCGGCGCCCTGATCCCGACCTTCGGCGACAACGGCATCCTCGACATCAAGGTCGGCGTCGTGAAGGGCGACAACGAGCAGATCGATCTGGAGGGCGGCGAGATCGGCATCCATGCAGCGCCGACCGTGACGGGCGACGTCGTGATCGTCGGCTCGTCCATGCGCGAAGGCGCGACGGTGCCGACGCACAATAACACTAAAGGCGTGGTGCGCGCTTTCGACGTGCGGACCGGCAAGCTGCTGTGGCGCTTCAACACCATTCCGCGGCCGGGCGAATTCGGCAACGAGACATGGGAAAACAATTCCTGGCGCGACAACGGCAACACCGGAGTCTGGACCCATATCACGGTCGATGAAGATCTCGGCCTCGTCTACATCCCGGTCGAGACGCCGACATCGGACTATTACGGCGGCCATCGGCCGGGCGCCAATCTGTTTGCCGAAAGCCTGGTGGCGGTCGACCTGAAAACGGGCGTGCGCAAATGGCACTTCCAGTTTGTCCATCACCCGATCTGGAACTGGGACATGACGTCGGCGCCGATCCTTTGCGACATCAACGTCAACGGCCGCCCCGTCAAGGCGGTCGCAGTCGCCTCCAAGCAGGGCTGGCTCTACGTCTTCGATCGCGTGACCGGCGAGCCGGTGTGGCCGATCGTGGAAAAGCCGGTGCCGCAGTCCGATGTACCGGGCGAGAAGACATCGCCGACGCAGCCGTTCCCGCCGGACTCCCTGCGCTACGCGCGCAACTTCCTCAAGGTGCCCGACGACCTTATCGACTTCACTCCCGAGCTGCGGCAGAAGGCGCTCGATGTTCTCAAGCGATATAAAGTGGTGGAGTCGCCGTTCGCGCCGGGCGTCGTTGCCGATGTCAAGGGCACCCTTGGGGCCATCGTTTCCGGCACCGCCACGAATTGGCCCGGCTTCGGGTACGATCCTGAGACCCACATCGCCTACATGCCGGCCGGCAATACCCCCGGGGTGCGGTCGCTGACGACGCCGCCCGGGGAATTCTCGGATATCCGCTACGTCGCAGGCGTCGCCGGGCAGCAGTTCCGGGTGGTGCTCGGACCCGGCGACTGCTGCGCGGCCGGCGCGCCGCAGACCGAAGCGCGGGCGCGTCTCGCGCGGACCAATCCGGCGGCCGCGGATGCTCCTCCGCCTGCGGGCGGCTTTGGCGGGTTGAACGTCGAGGGGTTGCCGATCGTGAGGCCGCCCTACGGTCTGCTTGCCGCCATCGACCTCGACAAGGGGCAGCTCAAGTGGCAGGTGGCGCACGGCGACACCCCCGATCAGGTGCGCAATCACCCGGCGCTCAAGGGCCTCAACATCCCAAAGACCGGGCAGGCGCAAACCTCGGGCGTCGGCCTCGTCATCACCAAGACCCTGGTGATCATGGGCGATCCGGTGGCGACCACGACGCCTGAGCACCCGCGCGGCGCGATGCTGCGGGCCTATGACAAGGCGACCGGCCAACAGGTAGGCGCGGTCTTCATGCCGGCGCCGCAGAGCGGCAACCCGATGACTTACATGGTGGACGGCAAGCAGTATATCGTCGTGGCGATCAGCGGCGGCAGCTACTCGGGCGAGTACCTCGCGTTCAGCCTGCCGAACTGACGCGTTCCCATGGTCGCGTAGCCGGGTTGAGCCGACAGCGAAACCCGGGGCCGGCGGCGCCGCACGGGACCCGGATTTCGCGGAGTTTACCATCGGGGTTTACGATCGGGCCGGCCAGAGGCCGGACCCAGTGGCTCAATCCAAGCTACGGTCGCTGGTGATCGTCGCCGCCCGCCCCATTGCGCCGGACGGTCGCGACGGCCACTTTATAGTGGCTTGTGCCAGGACCTGGTCCGGTCCTGGCCGAAGGCTTTTCGCAACAAGGGTCCGCTGGGCATGGCGAAGTCTCCGGACGATCGCGCGCCGGTGCCGGCCGGAAAAAGCACTCCTGCCGAGACATCGTCCCGTGCCGAGATCGATGCATTCCTGGAACGCGTGCGCACGATCGATCGCGCTCAGCCGGCAACCTCGCGCGGCCGTTTGATCTTCGCCCTTGACGCCACCATGAGCCGGCAGCCCACCTGGGATACGGCGTGCAAGCTTCAGGGCGAGATGTTTCTGGAGGCGCAGGCGATCGGCGGCCTTGATGTGCAGCTCGTCTATTTCCGCGGCCTGGGCGAATGCCGGGCGTCGCGCTGGGTCTCGGAGCCGGCCGCGCTCGCGGGCCTGATGCAGCAGATCGACTGCCGCGGCGGCCACGCGCAAATCGGCCGGGTTCTGACCCACGCGTGCCGCGAAACCGAGAAGGCCAAGGTGCAGGCTCTGGTGTATGTCGGCGACGCCATGGAGGAGACGGTGGATGATATCTGCGCCAAGGCGGGCGAACTCGGACTGCGCGGCGTTCCAGCCTTTGTGTTCCAGGAAGGGAGCGATCCGGCCGTCGAGAGAACGTTCCGTGACGTTGCGCGGTTGACGCGCGGCGCCTATTGCCGCTTCAATGCGGGCGCCGCCCATGAGCTGCGGGAACTGTTGCGCGCCGTCGCGGCTTATGCGGCCGGCGGCCTCAAGGCGCTCGGCGATCTGTCGGCGCGCCAGAACAAAGGCGCGATCAGGCTTCTGGAGCAGATGAAATAGTCATGCCGACGCTGTTCATCGGCCTTCTCGCGCTTGCCCTGATGCTGTGGCTGCTCAAATCGTTCGCCCGCAGCGACCCGCGCTACCTGATCAGGGTCGGGAGGACGGCGGGGGGCATTGTGATGCTGGCCGGCGCAGCCTTTCTCACCTTGCGTGAGCAGTTCGCCGTTGCGATTACACTTGGAATGACGGGGCTCAGCCTGCTGGGCTTGCAGGGGTGGCTGCCGGCGTGGATCCGCCCTTACGCCTGGCCGTTCGGGCAGAAAAGCAGTGGCCAGGTGTCGCGCGTGCGCTCCAATTTCCTGGAGATGACCCTTGATCACGATTCAGGGGCGATGACCGGCACGATCGTGGCCGGCCGCCTCAGGGGCACATCGCTGGATGCCGTCGAATTATCCCTGCTGGTTGGTCTCCTTGCCGAGTTCGACGAGGAGAGCCGCAACCTGTTGGCAGCGTATCTTGACCGCCGGAATCCCCGCTGGCGTGAAAACGCTGACAATGATGCGGCAGCGGGGAGCCGCGGCGCCACGCGCGCCGGGAAAATGTCGGAGGAGGAGGCTTATCAGATCCTTGGCCTTCAGCCTGGGGCGAGCGCCGACGACATTAGCCGGGCCCACCGCTCCCTCATGAAGAAACTGCATCCCGACCAGGGGGGATCGACGTATCTTGCGGCCCGCGTCAACGAAGCGAAGGACGTGCTGCTTCGACGCCATCGGTAACTCCCGCACACCATCGTGGATGGCCCGGACAAGCTCTGGGACAAGCCCAGCCATGACTCCGAAAAATGGCTCGACATGACCGGAGCGCAATCTTCGCGGTCAGTTCTTTATGGTCATACAAGCGATGTCGTTACGTTTGAGTTGCCGGCAAATGGCCTCCGCCTCGTCTTTTTGAATGCCGGCAAAACGCGCGCGGTAGAACGTCTTGTCTCCCGTCACCACCGCCTCGGTGAATGGGCTCGCATGCTTTAGCTTCTGACCAACCTTGGCTTGGACCGTGTTGAGTCTCTCTCGCGCTTCCCGTTCCGCATCGAAGGCGCCGACTTGAATGATCCAGCCGGAATGGACCGGAGGTGCGGCCGGCGCGGCGTGCTTCGCGGCGCTCTCGGGCGGCGTAGTCGCCCGGATGGTCTCGGCGATCAGGTCTCGTACCGGCGCCCGCTTCGGCTCGTGTATCGCCGCAGCTTGCGGCGTCGCCGCCGGCGCAGGCGGTGCGCCATCCCGGGAGGCATCGTGCGGCGCAACTGGCGCAGGCGCCCCATGCGGGGGAGGGTAGGCAGGGGCGGGCGGTGCGAGCGCCGCGATCTGCGCGGGAGGCATTTTGACCTTTATGGTCTTAACCTGGATTGGCTTGATGGGATCCGTCGCAGCCGCCTCCCTGCTACCCTCCCCCGCTTGCGGCGAAGGAGGGGGCGCCGGAGCCATCATTCCGGAAGCTACGGGGTCGGCGGCCGGCAGGCCCCGAGTCATGCTGCCTGACGCTGACGCTGGCGGCGCTGAAGCGGCGGCCCGGTCATCGTAGACGGATGCGACCGCATAGGTTGCCGGCGGACCTGACCCATCCGCTGGGCGGGCGGCGCCGGCAAGGCGAGACCCCGGCGAAGTCGCGGGAGCGGCAGCCGAAGCCCTGGCCGCCCGCGGCTCCTCCTTGCGTGCGGACTCGGTCTTCGAACCGGCAACGCCCGCGACCTGGGTCCTCGGCGGCGCGGCGGCGACAATGTACTCCTCGATGAGGTTGCGCATGCGGGCGTCGCGCGCGCCGGCCGAAGTGCCGCCCATCACCACCGACACAATATGACGGTTGTTGCGGCGGACTGAGGCAACCAGATTGAAACCGGAGGCCTCCGTATAGCCGGTCTTGATGCCGTCCATACCGTCGACATGGCCGAGCAAATGATTGTGATTGCGCATCGTCTCGCCATGGTACGTAAACGAGGGCGTCGCAAAATAGCGATAGTAGCGCGGGAAACGCTCCGCAATGGCGCGACCGAGCAGCGCCTGGTCGCGCGCCGTCGTCACCTGTTCGTCATTGGGAAGGCCCGACGCGTTGTGATAGACCGTGCGGCTCATGCCGAGGGCATGGGCCTTGGCCGTCATCATGTCGGCGAACTCGCGTTCGCTGCCGCCGAGCGCTTCGGCGACCGCAACCGCGGCATCGTTCGCGGACTTTGTCACCATTGCCTCAATGGCGTCCTCGACGGCGATCGTGTCGCCCGGTTTGAGGCCGAGCTTCGTGGGCGCCTGTATGGAGGCGTGCTCGGAGACAGGAATCTGCGTGTCCAATCGTATCTTGCCGGCCTCAAGCCTCTCGAACAGCAGATAGAGGGTCATGATCTTGGTGAGCGAAGCGGGATGGCGCAATTCATCGGCTTTGTCAGCATGCAGCACATTGCCGGAATTGGCGTCGAGCACGATCGCTGCGTAGGGCGGCGTATAGGCAGGCTCCTGTTTGGCGTGCCGCGATTCGTGGGAGGCGTGACGCGGCGCGTGGCGCGCGGCCGCCGGATCGATCGGGATCGCAATGACGAAAGCGCAGGCAAAACACGCGCAAACACCGCTGCGTTTGCGTCTAAGCGGATGATCTGCTTTCAACTTAGATCTCCAGTCTCCCGATCCGGCAACCGGCCCTGCCATCTCCCCGCCCTGAGGGCGACCCTCGCGGTCGCCCGGTTTGTACACGGCGTTCCCAACAGGATGACCACAAGGCGCGCCTGTACATCAGCCTAAACGCAACCCTCTCGCGCCCGGAATTCCGCCTCCCCACCCTCATTCGCATGGGCAGGCGTGGAGGAAAGCCTGGCCGAATCGTGTCGTGCCGACGAAAACGGGCGCTACCATGGCATGATCCTCAAGGTAGGTCTCGAAGGTTGACAACTTATTAAACAGTCCAAGAGCTTATGCTTCAAGCCAAGCGCGCTTCAACCCCCGTGTGTTTTGCGACGCAAAATAACCTCTTGACTTATTGTGCAGTGCAGTACAAATAAGTGCCGACGGCTGCGGGGTGCAGTCTGGTGAGCAGTCTTGGTGAAATGCGGCAGTAGCCGTTTCAGGGAGATGACGATGCTGAAGAGTTTCGATGAGATGCAAAAGTACGGCAAGGACCACATGGACTCGACGATGAAGGCGTGGGGCCAGGTGTCGAAGGGGGTCCAGGCCATTGCCGCCGAGACGGCCGACTATTCCAAGCGGTCGTTTGAGGAAGGGTCTGCGGCGCTGGAGAAATTGCTCGGCGCCAAATCGCTCGAAAAGGCAATCGAAATCCAGGCCGCTTATGCGAAGACGGCCTACGAGGGTTTTGTCGCGCAGGCGACCAAAATGGGCGAACTCTACGCGGACCTTGCCAAGGAGACCTACAAGCCGTTCGAGGCTTTGGTTGGAAAATCGCCCGTCGCGAAGTAGTGGATTCTCCTTCCCACCGAACCGGTTGAGAGCGCGGGCGTCCTGCCGGCAGCGAAGTAAAGAGCGGCGGGCTGATTCGATGGCATGGGACCGCGCTCGAGCCGAAATAAGTCGTCGTTGGCAGGCGACCGGGTCTTACCCTCGGCGGGCCGATGACGGTTGCATGTGGCCGCTGCCATCCTCCCGCCGGGGGGCCGGGCATGGCGCGCGAGCGCTTTTGCGCACCTCATGCGGCTGCGGATCTTCTCACGACGCCAGACTTGAAGGGCCGCAGGGCGGTTGAGCGATAGCGAAACCCCTCGGCGCTTTCCCGAAGGCGGGCTGAAGGGCGGGTTTCGCTTGCGCTCAGCCCACATTGCAGTTGATCAAGCGAGCACATGATGCCGCAATGGACGGCAGCTAAGCCGACGCGGTCACATCGAACCGCTTTCTCCGTCCCGGATGGCGGGCTTGTTGCCCGGCCGTCTCTGCATTGCGCATTGAAGCTTTGATTGAACCTTCGGGAGTGAGACGTCGACGTATCTGCGGACAGCACCCGCAGAGTCGCTCTGATGACTTCGGCAAGATTATCGGCGTGGCGGCACAATCCCGGGACCAAAGTCCGAGGACCGCCGTGACCCGGCCGGAACAGCGCTGTTACCGACTTTTGCTGTAATCTGTAGCCGGAAATGCTAGAGTAATTTGCCGATCACGCTTTCCGTCGCCAGCGGCTCCTGCAGACGGTCGCTGGCGATCGGGCATCGGCGAAGGTATCATGCGCTTGCCCTGGAACATGCCAACCGGAATCTTATTTTTAACTACAAGATCGCCTCGGTTTGCGGCATTGTTACCGGGAAACGGAAACCTTACAGCTGTCCGAAATCCATGACTACGCCTGTTCGTCATATTTCGTCGGCGTCCGAGAAGCTCGGCGCACCGCGCGCAGCCGACGATGACCGCAAGCGACGTAACGATCAGGGCGGTCCCGGCACTGCTGTCATCACGAAAACCAAGCCGCAGGTCAAGAAGCCGAGCTTTTACCGGGTCCTGCTGCTCAATGACGACTACACCCCGATGGAATTCGTCGTCCACGTGTTGGAGCGGTTCTTCAACAAGGACCGGGAGGCGGCGACCCGGATCATGTTGCACGTCCATCACCACGGCATCGGCGAATGCGGCATTTATACATACGAGGTGGCCGAAACAAAAGTGACGCAGGTCATGGACTTTGCACGAAAACACCAGCATCCTTTGCAGTGCGTGATGGAGAAGAAATGACATCTACCCGGTAAACCTTCCGGATGCTTCCTCCGCCTGCGGCGGAGGGGGCAAGCGATCCAGGGCAACGATCGGATCCAAGGCAACGATCGGAAGGTGTGATGACAGAGCGTGACGAAACCGGCTCCCTTCCTATCCTCCTGTGCAAGCGGGGAAGGGCGGCGGTTTTACCCTCCGGGGAGGGCAGGGAGGGGGGAGTTCTTTCGAACCTGGGTACCTGGGGGAACGTGCAACCGCGGAAGTCGCCAGCAAAGAAGAGAGTCTGATGCCAACGTTTTCGCGCAGTCTAGAGCAATCGCTCCACCGAGCCCTTGCGCTCGCCAATGAGCGGCACCACGAATATGCGACGCTGGAGCACCTGTTGCTGGCGCTGGTCGACGACCAGGACGCCGCTGCCGTGATGCGGGCCTGCAACGTTGACATCGAGAAATTGCGCCGCAATCTCGTGAGCTACGTGGAGTCCGAGCTGGAGAATCTCGTCACTGACGGCTCGGAGGACTCAAAGCCCACCGCCGGCTTCCAGCGCGTGATCCAGCGCGCCGTCATCCATGTCCAGTCCTCCGGCCGCGAGGAGGTGACGGGCGCAAACGTCCTGGTGGCGATCTTTGCCGAACGCGAGAGCCATGCCGCGTACTTCCTGCAGGAGCAGGAGATGACGCGCTACGACGCCGTCAACTACATCAGCCACGGCATCGCCAAGCGCCCTGGCCTGACCGAATCGCGCCCGGCGCGCGGCGTCGACGAGGAGACCGAGCAGAAAGGCGGCGAAGAGCCGAAAAAGAAGGGCGACGCGCTCGACAACTACTGCATCAACCTCAACAAGAAGGCGCGCGAGGGCAAGATCGATCCGCTGATCGGCCGCGACGCGGAGATCAACCGCACCATTCAAGTGCTGTGCCGGCGCCAGAAGAACAATCCGCTGTTTGTCGGCGACCCTGGCGTCGGCAAGACCGCGATCGCGGAAGGCCTGGCGCGCCGCATCGTCCACGGCGAAGTGCCGGACGTCCTTAAGAACTCCACCGTATTCGCCCTCGACATGGGCACGCTGCTCGCCGGCACCCGCTATCGCGGCGACTTCGAGGAGCGCCTCAAACAGGTCATCAAGGAGATCGAGGCCTATCCGGGCGCGATCATGTTCATCGACGAGATTCACACCGTGATCGGCGCCGGCGCCACCTCCGGCGGCGCGATGGACGCCTCCAATCTTCTCAAGCCCGCGCTGGCGGCCGGAACGGTGCGCTGCATCGGCTCGACCACGTATAAAGAATACCGCCAGTATTTCGAGAAGGACCGCGCCCTCGTGCGGCGCTTCCAGAAGATCGACGTGAACGAGCCGAGCGTGCCGGACGCGATCGAGATCATGAAGGGCCTCAAGCCGTATTTTGAGGATTATCACAAGCTCAAATACACCAGCGAGGCCATCAAGGCGGCGGTGGAGCTTTCGGCGCGCTACATCCACGACCGCAAGCTGCCCGACAAGGCGATCGACGTGATCGACGAGTCCGGCGCTGCCCAGATGCTGCTGCCGGAAAGCAAACGCAAGAAGACGATCGGCCTTAAGGAGATCGAAACCACCATCGCCACCATGGCGCGGATCCCGCCCAAGACGGTGTCGAAGGACGACGCCGAGGTGCTGGCGCATCTGAAGGAAACGCTCCAGCGCGTCGTCTATGGCCAGGACAAGCCCATCGAAGCCTTGTCGGCCTCGATCAAGCTTGCGCGCGCCGGCCTGCGGGAACCCGAAAAGCCGATTGGCTGCTACCTGTTCTCCGGCCCGACCGGCGTCGGCAAGACCGAGGTGGCAAAGCAGCTTGCCGCGTCGCTCGGCGTGCATCTCATCCGTTTCGACATGTCGGAATACATGGAGCGGCACACGGTCTCGCGCCTCATCGGCGCACCGCCCGGCTATGTCGGCTTCGACCAGGGCGGCCTGTTGACCGACGGAGTCGACCAGCATCCGCACTGCGTGCTCCTGCTCGACGAAATCGAGAAGGCGCACCCCGACCTGTTCAACGTGCTCCTGCAGATCATGGATCACGGCAAGCTCACCGACCACAACGGCAAGCAGGTCGATTTCCGCAACGTCATCCTGATCATGACGACGAATGCGGGCGCTTCCGACCTCGCCAAGGCCGCGTATGGCTTCACCCGCCACAAGCGCGAGGGTGACGACGTCGAGGCGATCAACCGGCTGTTCGCGCCGGAATTCCGCAACCGGCTCGACGCCATCATCACCTTCAACCACCTCACCCCCGAGGTCATCACCCAGGTGGTGGAGAAGTTCGTGCTCCAGCTCGAAGCTCAGCTCGCCGACCGCGACGTCACCATCGAGCTGTCCGAGGAGGCGACCAAGTGGCTGATCGAGCGCGGCTACGACCAGCAGATGGGGGCGCGGCCGATGGCCCGGGTCATCCAGGAGCACATCAAGAAGCCGCTCGCCGACGAGGTGCTGTTCGGCAAGCTCAAGAACGGCGGCCATGTGCGCGTGGTGGTGGTCAAGGAAGAGAGCGGAGAAGACGGCGCGCGCGACAAGGATGCGCAGAGCAAACTGGGCTTTGAGTTTCTCGACGGCCCCGTAACGCCAAAGCCGGAAAAGATCCCGCCGGTCCGTCCGAAGAGCAAGCGCCGCGGCGGCGGTGGAGGCGGCGGGCCCCCGAAGCGCCTCAAGCCGCCCGGCCCGCGCGGCGACGGCGGCGCCGTGCCGCCGACCCGGGGCTCGGTGCCGAAGATCCCGCTGGTCAGGGTGTAGCGCAGCCGCCTCTGGACTCGCAGGGTGGGCAAAGGCGCCTTCGACAAGCTCAGGAAGGCGGTGCCCGCCAGCGCTTGCTCGTCGGGCGCTTGGGCTTTTGAGGGTGGGCCGACCACGCGGGTCGCCCCGACATCAATCCTGCGCCGAACAAGGCGCCGACCACGTCAGCGTCTCGATGAAGCCGAGCTGCGGCAGCCGACAGCGCCGTTTGGCATTCGCAAAATTAATGAGGGGCGTTCGATGCCGGTCCCGGGAGGGCGACCACAAAGGTCCCCGCTACAGCCGGCAATGTTGAAGGACGCCGATGCCGCACCGTGCCGCCACGCGCCGGCCGGATTTGCTGCTATCACTCTTTTCCGATAAAGGGCAGATTGCTCCCGCAGTCCATGGACGCGAACAAAACCGCAAGGGATAACCACATGGCTGATCTGACGCTCTACCATATTGCGCCGTCGCGCTCCTCGGTGGCGCTCTGGATGCTGGAGGAAATCGGCGAACCCTATGACATCCATCTGCTCAGCATGAAGAAGGGCACGAATCGCGAACCCGCCTATCTGGCGGTCAACCCAATGGGAAAGGCGCCGGCGCTGCGGCACCGCGATGTCGTCATCACGGAAGTCGCGGCGATCTGCACCTATTTGGCCGACGCGTTTCCGAACGCCGGGCTCAATATCCCGCTCGATGATCCGCAGCGCGGCGTCTACCTCAAATGGCTGTTTTTCGGGCCCGGCGCGCTCGAATGGGCCGTGATGGACCGCGCCATGCCGCGCGCCGGCGAGTCGCGGCGCGAGGCGCTCGGCTATGGCGACTTCGATACAACGATGGACGTCGTGGCGAAAGCCGTAACGCCGGGACCGTTTCTGATGGGCGACAAGTTTACGGCCGCCGATGTCGTCATCGGATCGACCTTGCGGTGGGGCACGATGTTCAAGATGATCCCGGAGCGCAAGGAGTTCACCGACTACATTGCGCGCTTCGTAGACCGCCCCGCCGCCAAGCGGGCGCAGGCAAAGGATGAGGAACTCGCCAAGGTGTGAGCGGGCGGGCCGGGAAGCGAGAGCAGCGAGCGCAGCCCGGATTGAGCGCCAGCGAAATCCGGGAACAGCCTTTCGTGTGGCGACGCAGTCCCCCGGGTTTCGCTGACGCTCAACCCGGGCTACAGGCTACTACAGGCTACAGGCCGCGTGCCCGGCCAGACCAAGAGGAGCACCGATGCACTTCGTCATTTCCGCCACATGGGGGCCGACCGACCCGACCCGCGCCATGCTGCCGTTCATCTTCGCCGCTTCCGCGGTGCAGGCGGGCGACCAGGTGACGCTGATGCTGTTCCATGACGCCGTCCACATGGCGGTCGAAGGGGCGGGCGCGAAGCTGGTGCCGGTCGGGCCGCCGAACCGCTACGAAGAGGTGGCCGCGCATCCCAAGGTCACGCTTTGGGCCTGCAAGCCCTGCGTCGAGGTTCGCGGCCTTGCCGCCGCCTCGCTGGATCGCCGCATCAAGCTTGGCGGCATGAACGATTTCCACGCCGCCGCGAAGGGGGCGGATGCGCGGGTGATTAGTTATTGAGGGCATGGTGATTTTCAGGCCGCGGGACCGAGCGGATATTGGTCCGTTTCGGCGGCCGGGCGGACGCTGCGTGAGAGAATATCGTATGTGTGGCGGAAGTCCCATCACTCCGCCGCCACCGCCCGCTTCCTCCCCTTGGCCTCGCGCCGTCGCAACACCGGAGCGAGGAACTTGCCCGTATAGCTGCGCTCGACCTTGACGATATCCTCCGGCGTACCGGCCGCGATGATCTCACCGCCACCGTCGCCGCCTTCAGGCCCCAGGTCGATGATCCAGTCGGCGGTCTTGATCACTTCGAGATTGTGCTCGATGACGACGACGGTGTTGCCCTGGTCGGTCAGCTCGTGGAGCACGTCGAGCAGCTTCTTCACGTCGTGGAAATGCAGGCCGGTGGTGGGCTCGTCCAGGATGTAGAGCGTGCGGCCGGTGGCGCGCTTGCTCAGTTCCTTGGCGAGCTTCACCCGCTGCGCCTCGCCGCCCGAGAGCGTGGTCGCCTGCTGGCCGACATGGATGTAGTCGAGGCCGACGCGGTGCAGCAGCGCCAGGGGCTCGCGTACCCGCGGCACCGCCTTGAAGAAATCGAGCGCCTCCTCGACCGTCATGTCGAGCACGTCGGCGATGGATTTCCCCTTGAACAGCACGTCGAGCGTTTCGCGGTTGTAGCGCTTGCCCTTGCAGGCGTCGCAGGTCACGTAGACATCGGGCAGGAAGTGCATCTCGATCTTTATGACCCCGTCGCCCTGGCACGCCTCGCAGCGCCCGCCCTTGACGTTGAAGGAGAAGCGGCCCGGCTCGTAGCCGCGCGCCCTCGACTCCGGCAGGCTCGCGAACCACTCGCGGATCGGCGTGAAGGCGCCCGTATAGGTCGCCGGGTTGGAACGCGGCGTGCGCCCGATCGGCGACTGGTCGATGTCGATGATCTTGTCGATATGCGCCAGGCCCTCGATGCGGTCGTGCAGCGCCGGCGCGTCGCTCGCATTGTTGAGCCTTCGCGCCACCGCCTTGTAGAGCGTATCGATGAGGAGCGTGGACTTGCCCCCGCCCGAGACCCCGGTGATGCAGGTGAAGACGCTGAGCGGGATTTCGGCGGTGACGCCTTTGAGGTTGTTGCCGCGCGCGTTGACGACCGTGAGCAGCCGCTGCGGATTGATCGGCCGGCGCTGCGGGATGCCGATGGTGAGCGCGCCGGTGAGATAGCGGCCGGTCAGCGACTGCTTGTTGGCCATGATATCCGCAGGCGTGCCTTCCGCCACGATCCTGCCGCCGTGGATGCCGGCGCCGGGGCCGACATCGACCACATGGTCGGCGGTGCGGATCGCGTCCTCGTCGTGCTCGACGACGATCACGGTGTTGCCAAGGTCGCGCAGGCGCTTCAGGGTTTCGAGCAGCCGCGCGTTGTCGCGCTGGTGCAGGCCGATCGACGGCTCGTCGAGCACGTAGAGCACCCCGGTGAGGCCGGACCCGATCTGCGAGGCGAGCCGGATGCGCTGGCTCTCGCCGCCGGACAATGTGCCGGAGGCGCGGGAAAGCGTGAGATATTCGAGCCCGACATCGACCAGAAACCTCAGTCTTTCGCGGATCTCCTTGAGCACGCGGCCAGCGATCTCGTTGTGCTTGGCGCTGAGCTGTTGCGGCAACGCCGCGAACCATTCTCCGGCCCGCTTCACGCTCATCGCGGCCGCTTCGCCGATGTGGAGACCCGCAACCTTTACAGCGAGCGCTTCCGGCTTGAGGCGAAAGCCAAGGCAGGCGCTGCACGGAACATCGGTGAAATATTTGGTCAGCTCCTCCCGCGCCCATTCGCTCTCAGTTTCGCGGAAGCGGCGTTCCAGGTTGGTGATCACGCCTTCAAACGGCTTCCTGGTCTCGTAGGAGCGCAGGCCGTCGTCATAGACGAAGCGGATCACATCGTCGCCCGAGCCGTAGAGGATCACGTCCTGCACCTTCTTGGGCAGGTCCTTCCATTTGGTCTCTAGGGTGAATTTGTAGAACTTCCCCAGCGCCTCCAGGGTCTGGGTGTAATATGGCGAGGTCGAGCGCGACCACGGCGCAATGGCGCCGCGGCGCAACGTGGCGCTCTTGTCCGGAATGACGAGCTCGGCGTCGATATGCTGCTCCACGCCGAGCCCGCCGCAGGCCGGGCAGGCGCCGAACGGATTGTTGAACGAGAACAGCCGCGGTTCGATCTCCGAAATCGTGAAGCCGGAAACCGGGCAGGCGAATTTCTCCGAGAAGGTGATGCGCTGGGCGTCGGCGGCTGCGGCCGTGGCGAGCTTGGTCTCCTTCACCTCTCCCCGCTTGCGGGGAGAGGTCGCCCTCTCACGATCCTCCCCCGCCTGCGAAGGAGGATCGTGAGAGGCGGGCGAGGGGGCGTCTCCGCGAGTCTGAGCCTGCGGGGAAGCCCCCTCACCCCGACCCTCTCCCCGCAAGCGGGGAGAGGGAGAAGAAGGCGCAGCATCCGCGAACTCCACCACCGCGATGCCGTCGGCGAGCTTGAGCGCCTGCTCGAAACTTTCGGCGAGCCGCTGGGCGATGTCGGCCCGCACCACCACGCGATCCACCACCACGTCGATGTCGTGGGTGAACTTCTTGTCGAGCGCCGGCGCGGACGCGATCTCGTAGAAGGCGCCGTCGATCTTGACCCGCTGAAAGCCCTTCTTGAGATATTCGGCGAGTTCCTTGCGATATTCGCCCTTGCGGCCGCGCACGACCGGTGCGAGCAGGTAGAGCCGCGTTCCTTCCGGCAGCGCCATCACGCGGTCCACCATCTGCGAGACGGTCTGGCTCTCAATCGGCAGCCCCGTGGCGGGCGAATAGGCGATGCCGATGCGCGCCCATAACAGGCGCATGTAGTCGTAGATTTCCGTGACGGTGCCCACTGTGGAGCGCGGGTTCTTCGAGGTGGTCTTCTGTTCGATGGAGATTGCCGGCGACAGCCCGTCGATCTGGTCGACGTCCGGCTTCTGCATCATCTCGAGGAACTGGCGCGCATAGGCCGACAGGCTTTCCACGTAACGCCGCTGGCCCTCTGCATAGATGGTGTCAAAGGCGAGCGAGGACTTGCCGGAGCCTGACAGCCCGGTGATGACCACCAGCCGGTCGCGCGGGATTTCGACGTCGATATTCTTCAGGTTGTGCTCGCGCGCACCGCGGATCGCGATTACGCGGCCCCCGTCGAGATTGCGGCGCGGACGGTTGTCGAACAGATCGGTCATGTTTCCGGCGTCCGCTCGAAGCTTTAAGTTTGGCGGTCGGGGACCCGGCCGGCGACCCCCGTGCGCCCAACCTAGTGGCTGCCGGCCGCTTTCGCCAGTGCGGAGCGCCGCGGACCTAACCTGTGCGCCGGGGATGTGGACAACTCGTGGCGCGAGCCGCTTATCCGACTTTTCGACGTGTCAGTAATTTTTGAGAGATCACTCTAAGTGTTTGCCGCGATCCTTATAAAACCGAAAGGGCCGGCTGGATTGCCGGCCCTTTCCCCTCAGCGTGAGCCCCCAGCTCACCAACGACCGAACACGGCTCCCGGCGCAAAATGATAGTTCACGCCGAACTTGAACTCATGCACCCGAGTATCCACGGCCACCGGTCCCGTAAACGGGAATCCGACAGTATCGTTGCCGAAGTCGAGGAAGGTATACTCGGCCTTGGCGGACCACTGCGGCGCAAGCATAAACTCGGCGCCCGCCCCAATGTTCCAGCCGCCGCGCGTGACGTTGACCGACTCGCCCGGCACGGAATAGTCGGCGTTCATCCAGGCGCCGCCGCCCTTTGCGTAGAGCAGCCAGCTCCCCATCACATAGCCCCACCGGGCGTCCAGCGTGGAGTACCAACGGTGATCGCTTTGGAAGCCCACGCTTGTGCCGCTTGCCGAGGTCCCGGAAAATTCACCCTCGATGCCGATGAGCCAATTAGGCGCGACCTGATAATTGTATCCCACTTGCGCGCCGCCGAGGAAGCCGCTCGGATCGGGCGAAGCCGAAAAGCCGAAAATGTCCGTCGCAGTCTCGCTGGTGGTTACGCCGCCGATGTGGCCGCCCACATATAATCCCTTCCACATGGGGACAGGCATCAAGGGAGGAGGTGGCGGGCGTCGCGTCAGATCCGCAGCACCTGCGCAGGTGCAAAACGAAAGCGCCAGTGCGCCTGCGGCAACAGAATTTGCGAGCGCCAGCTTTCCACTCACCATGATTTCCCCTCCGCGTTGTTTGTCGGGGCGGCATGTTAGTTTGGCGACTCAAAAAATGCTGTCACCGACGTGCAACAGAAGATAGGATTAAGTTTGCGGCTCTCCTCTTAATTGCCAAATTTCGGCCGCGGCGCGACCACGTGTGCCAAAATTCAGCGAATGACTTTGGCACGACTGCGGCATCCGTTCCGGCCCACGCAGGCACTTGCGTCAAGCAATCATTGATGATAAGAACAAATAAAGAACATTGTTCCTGCAACTGGCCGTTGAGGGACAGGCTCTGCCTGTCCGCAGGCAAAGCAGTTGTGGGTAACGCCGTCCGCGGCGATTGCGGCGCTCGCGTCGGAGCAGGCTTTGTCGCAGGGTGTCGTTCGTCGCAGGGTGTCGCAGGAGTGCGATTGAGCGCTGATCTGGGGACGAGATATTGGCACGAGCAGACATCGACTGGGAACGGCGTCATCACGCGCAATGGAGAACGGAGAACTGGAGATAAGACATGGGAGGCTGCGTCAATAAGGTCATCCTCATCGGCAATCTCGGCGCCGATCCCGAAATCCGTCGGACCCAGGACGGCCGGCCCATCGCCAATCTTCGGCTGGCGACCACTGACACCTGGCGCGACAAGATGACCGGTGAGCGCCGCGAACGGACCGAGTGGCACCGCGTGGTGATCTTCAATGAGAATTTAGCCAAGATAGCCGAGCAATATTTGAAGAAGGGCGCAAAGGTCTACGTCGAGGGCCAGTTGCAGACGAGAAAGTGGCAGGATCAGCAGGGTCAGGACCGTTACACCACCGAGGTGGTGCTGCAGGGGTTCGCCGGCCAGCTGACCATGCTGGATCGCGCAGGCGCTGGCGGCGGCAGCGCCGGGGGAGATTTTGGCCCGGACGACAACGGCTCGAATTTCGGATCGTTCGGCGGCCGCAGCCCGGCGCGCCAGCCCGCCTTGGCGGGCGCCGGAATGCGCGATGACATGAACGATGAAGTTCCGTTCTGAGGATTGACTCGTAGGTTGAGCCACAGCGAACCCCATCATCAGCAGAGCCATGTGGAACAGCCTCAAGGGGTTTCGCGGAGACCCGGCGGCTCAACCCATCCTCACCCCCCTAACACCGCCCGCAGTCCGTCAATGACGTATTGCACCGCCAGCGACGCCAACAGCACCCCCTGAAGCCGCGACAGCAGGGTGCTGCCGGTCGTGCCGAGCGCCGCTCCGATCTTGGTGGCGAGCCGAAACACGACGAGGCAGAGGGCCACTATGGCGACAATCACGCCGACCAGGGTCGCAAGATAGATCGGCCGAAGCGCGGCTTGGCCGGCCAGCAGGACCGTGGCGGTGAGAGCGCCGGGACCCGCCAGCAGCGGAGTCGCGAGCGGGAACGCCGCGATGTTGCGCACATGCTCTTCGATCGCCTGCTCGGCGTCACGGGATTGCCGCTCGATGCGCACCCCCAGGACCATTTCGGACGCGATCGAGAACAGGAGAAGCCCGCCCGCGATGCGGAACGCCGGCAGCGTGATGCCAAGCTGGCGCAGCAGCCAGTCGCCGATCAAGGCGGCGCCGGCGAGGATCGCGCCTGCGATAACGGCAGCGCGCAACGCCACGTCGCGGCGTGCGCCATCGGGAATTCCGGTCGTCACTGACAGGAAGGTCGGCGCCAAGCCGATCGGGTCGACCACCACGAAGAGGGTGACCGCCGCGGAGATGAGATATTCGAGCGGCATGGCCCCCCGGTAGGCTTCGGCTTCGTTCAGATGGCGTCGAGAGTTCAAGCTACTGAAATTGTTAACATAAATTTGCACCAAGAAGAGCCGGGCAGGGTGGCATTTGCAGCCCGGATACGCTATCTAAAAATCACAGACAGTCAAAAGATTCACCTGCGGTTCTCCACCCTTGTCAGATTCAGATCATCAATCCGGCGCGCCCGGCTCAGGGCCGTCTGATATCCGGCCGGTTTCTATTACAGACGAAATGAAGCGCTCCTACCTCGATTACGCGATGAGCGTGATCGTGGCGCGGGCGTTGCCGGATGCCCGCGACGGCCTCAAGCCCGTGCATCGCCGCATCCTCTATTCGATGCACGAGAACGGCTACGACTGGAACAAGCCGTATCGCAAGTCGGCGCGCGTGGTCGGCGACGTCATCGGTAAATACCATCCCCACGGCGACCAAGCGGTCTATGACGCGCTCGTGCGCATGGCGCAGGAGTTCTCTATGCGCCTGCCGCTCATCGACGGGCAAGGTAATTTCGGCTCGGTGGACGGCGACCCGCCGGCGGCCATGCGCTACACCGAAGTGCGGCTGGAAAAGGTCGCCGAAGCGCTGGTCGAAGACCTCGACAAGGACACCGTCGATTTCGTCGCCAACTACGATAATTCCGAACGCGAGCCGCTGGTGCTTCCGGCGCGATTCCCGAACCTCCTCGTCAACGGCGCCGGCGGCATCGCGGTCGGCATGGCGACCAATATTCCGCCCCACAATCTGGGCGAGGTGATCGACGGCGCCGTCGCGCTGATCGACGATCCCGCTCTCTCGGTCGACGATCTCATCAAGATCATTCCGGGCCCGGACTTCCCGACCGGCGGCGTCATTCTGGGCCGCGCCGGCATCCGCGCGGCCTATCATCTCGGGCGCGGCTCCATCACCGTGCGCGGCAAATATCATATGGAAACGCTCCGCCGCGAGCGCGAAGCCATCATCATCACCGAAATTCCCTACCAGGTGAACAAGGCCAACATGGTGGAGCGGATCGGGGAGCTGGTCCGCGAAAAGAAGATCGACGGCATTGCCGAGATGCGCGACGAGTCCGACCGCGACGGCTACCGGGTGGTGATCGAGCTGCGCCGCGACGCTGAGCCGGATGTCGTGCTCAACCAGCTCTACCGCTTCACTACGTTGCAGTCTTCGTTTCCGGCCAATGTGGTGGCGCTCGACGGCGGCCGCCCGCAGGTGATGTCGCTCAAGGACCTGTTGGCCTCTTTCGTGGCCTTCCGCGAAGAGGTGGTGTCAAGGCGCACCAAGTTCCTGCTCAACAAGGCGCGCGACCGCGCCCACATTCTCGTCGGACTTGCCATCGCGGTGGCCAATATCGACGAGGTCATCCAAATGATCCGGACCTCGCCGGATGCGAATGCGGCACGCGAAGCCCTGATGTCGCGCGAATGGCCGGCCGCCGCGGTCGCCACGCTGATGGCCCTGATCGACGATCCGCGCCACCGGGTTTCCGAGGCGGGCACGGCGCGCCTTTCCGACCAGCAGGCGCGCGCGATCCTCGATCTGCGCCTCCAGCGGCTCACCGCGCTTGGCCGCGACGAGATCAAGGACGAGCTGGATAAGCTCGCCGCTGAGATCGCCGACTATCTCGACATCCTGCGCTCGCGCGCCCGCATCCAGGCGATCGTCAAGGCAGAGATGATCGCCGTCAAGGAGGAGTTCGCCACGCCTCGCCGCACCGAGATCCTTGATCAGGAAGGCGAGATGGAAGATGAGGACCTGATCCAGCGCGAGGACATGGTCGTTACCGTCTCCCATGCGGGCTACGTCAAGCGCGTGCCGCTGTCGACCTATCGGGCGCAGCGCCGCGGCGGCAAGGGCCGCGCCGGCATGCAGACCCGCGAAGAGGATTTCGTCGCGCGGCTGTTCGTCGCCAACACCCATGCGCCGGTGCTGTTCTTCTCCTCGCGGGGCCAGGTCTACAAGGAGAAGGTATGGCGATTGCCGCTGGCCGCTCCGCAGGCGCGCGGCAAGGCGCTGATTAATATTCTGCCGCTCGCGCAGGACGAGCGCATCACCACCATCATGCCGCTGCCCGAGGATGAATCGACCTGGGCTAATCTCGACGTCATGTTCGCCACCACGCGCGGCACGGTCCGGCGCAACAAGCTGTCGGATTTCGTCGAGGTGCGCCGCTCCGGCATGCTTGCCATGAGGCTCGACGAAGGCGAGGCGATCGTCGACGTCCAAATCTGCACCGACAAGGACGACGTGCTGCTCACCACCGCCATCGGCCAGTGCATCCGTTTCCCGGTCGACGACGTGCGGGTGTTCACCGGCCGCACCTCCATGGGGGTGCGCGGCATCGCGCTCGACAATGGCGACAAGGTGATCTCGCTGTCGATCCTGCGCCATGTGGAGGCTACCAGCGAGGAGCGCGCGGCCTATCTGAAGCGCGCCAATGCTGTGCGCCGCGGCCTCGAAGAAACGGCGGAGGAAGCGGCCGAGGCCGAGCCTGGTCTTGAGGAGGCGCCCGGCGTCGAGCCTGAGCTGGAGGAAGCCGGCGCCATCGAACTTGGCGAGCAGCGCTACGTGGATCTTTCCACGGCCGAGCAGTTCGTGCTCACGGTGTCGGAGCGCGGCTACGGCAAGCGCACCTCGTCATACGAGTACCGCACCACGGGCCGCGGCGGCAAAGGCATCGTCGCCATGGACAACCGCGAGCGCGACGGCGCGCTGCGGCCCAAGATCGGCCGCCTGGTGGCATCATTCCCGGTCGAGGAATCCGACCAGCTCATGCTGGTCACCGACGGCGGCCAGCTCATTCGCTGCAACGTCGCCGAGATCAGCATCAAGGGCCGCAAGACCAGGGGCGTGATTGTATTCAACACCGCCGAAGGCGAACGCGTGGTGGCGGTGGACCGGCTGAGCGAGGAGGAGGGGAACGAGGTGGCGTAGTGGGTTGGGCGAGCGACCCCATCCCTCCCCGTCCCGCATCACAGCGACCGCAGGAAGTCGAGCACGGCCTGTTTGTCGCTTACGGACAGGGCGTTGAAATTCTGGATCACCGCATTGGCTTCCGACGCCGCAAATCCGCCGTTGGTCGCGAGGCAAGACAGTCCAACAAGGAGCTGGGCCGAAAGCGTCACCTCGGTCAAGTCCGACGTCGAGAAATGCGCCTCGATCGCCTGCAGGAGGTCGCTGGTGCGTCCATCATGCAGGAAGAACATGCGCTGTCCGACGCCCCACAGCGGCGTCGTGCGGAACTCGTCGGGACCGGCGAACCCCTGCGGGATGTTGTCCGCGAGTCCGGGGCCCATCTTATGCAACATCAGGTCCGAGTAGAGGTTGACCGGCCGATTCTGGAGAACGGCGCTGTTCGTGACCGGCGCGGTCTGCATCTGCGGCGTATGGCAGAGCGCGCAGCCGATCTGGTTCCTTTGCCCCCTGCGCGACCTCTATGAGCGCAACACACTCTGAATCCGCTCTAACCCCCGCTGAGGCCCGAGGCTTTCAGCACCGGCGTCCAGCGGACCAATTCTTCGCGGATGAAATTGGCTGCTTTCTCAGGCCCCGAATCGGTCAGGGGCTCAAAGCCGTCCTCGATCAACCTTTGCTGAACATCCGGTTTCAGCAGGATATCATGACTCACCGCAGCAACTGCTTGAACGATGGGCTCTGGGGTTCCGCGCGGAGCAAACAGCCCCATAAACTGGACGGTAATCAACTCGGGGAAGCCAACGTCAGAGCCGATCGGGATGTCCGGCGCGGCCCTCAGTCGGTGATCAGTACCGGCAACGAGGACGCGAATCGTGCCGTTGCTGTGCATGGCCAGTACCTGCGGCGAAATGCTCGCCGCGAACATCGGCAATCGGCCGGCAAAGAAGTCGATCAGTCCCGCGTTGGCGCCGCGGTAGGGGACATGAACGATGTCGCGAAGCCCGGCAAGCTGCTTGAATAGTTCAGCGCACAGATGCGCGGCCGTGCCGACGCCGGCCGAGCCATAGACAAGCGTGCCGGGATGGGCCCTGTCATAGGCGACGAGCTCTTGCAGGCTGTGCACGGGCAGAGACGAGTGAACCATCAGTGCCGAAACCGATTCGGCCATCAAGGTAATCGGAATGAGATCCTGCAAAGGATCGTAGGGCGGATTTGGGGTGATCGCCGGAGTGATAACAAGTTCGCTCGTCGTTCCGGCAAGCAGCGTGTAGCCATCAGGCTTTGCATGCGCAACAGTCGACGCAGCGATCAGTCCACCGCCGCCGCCCTGGTTTTCAACGATGATATTGCTGAGGCGCTGCTTGACCTGCTCGGCCCACAACCGCGCCACAATGTCGACAACGCCGCCCGCTGACCGCGGCACGACAAGACGAATTGGCTGTCTGGGGTAATCCGCTTCGCCGCCCACCGTCGAAGAGGGGATCGAGACGGCGCCAAAAGCTGCTATCGCACCGGTCAGCATGTCACGTCTGCGCATCGATGCATCCCTCACGCCACGATCAGCAACGCGTCGGTGTCAAGATAATCGGACAGGATTTCGCAGCCGCCCTGCGTCACCAGCAGCATGTCCTTGTTCTGCATCCCGAAACCGAATCCGGTCTCATAAACGAGCGGTTCGATGCCGAGCACCATTCCGGCCTCGAGCGGCTGGTCTTCAGTCGGGCCGAGGTAGGGATCTTCGTGGAGGTGCAAGCCGATGCCGTGGCCCACGAATGAGATCGGAGGCAAGTCAAGCTCGGCGAGTTTGTCGCGATAGATCTCATAGATCTTCCTGGTGGAGGCCCCTGGCTTGATCGCGTCCAGGAGGAGATGCTTGCACTCGGTCAGCTTGGCCCAGATGCGTTCCGCCTGCGGCGGCGCGGCGCCGATTGCGGCGGTGCGGCAGACGCCCGCGTGATAGCCGGCGATCATTGGGAAGATCTCGACGCGGCAGATGTCGCCTTTTTTTAGCACGCGCTCCGACGGACCGACATTGGGAAACACGCTGCGTTCGCCGGTCGCCACGATCATGAGCTTGAAATATTCGGCGCCCTGCTCGTAAACGCCGCGTGTCAGCGCGGCAGCGATATCCATCTCGCTCGATCCGGCGCCGGCCGCACGGCAGGCTTCGGTAATGGACCGGTCTGCGATCCGCGACAGACGGCGCAGGACCTCGATCTCTGCTGGCGTTTTGATCTCGCGCAGCCGCGACAGGAGCCGCTGCGCCGGAACGAAACGCACCAGAGGCAGCAACTCCTGAAGTGCCGCGAAATCTGCGGCCGGAAGATAATCCATCTCAATGCCGACGCGGGAAGCGGTAAGCTTATGCTTGTTCATGAGATCGGCGAGCACTGTCATTGCGTCGAATTGAAATTCGCGCCACACCGCGATTTCGGCGCCAGGCGGCGCCTTGGCGCGAATTGTGCTTTGCTCCATATCCACGCTGACGAGCGAGGCCTGCGCGTCCGCGGTGACGAGCGCCATGGCATGGCGCCAACGCATGAGCGGTTGGGTCGGCGACAGGAAGCCGGTGACGTAGGCGAAATTTTCCGGGGAGACGGCGACGATTGCGTCGAGTCCGACGTCAAGCATGGCGTGAACGATCCGGGCGATAACCTCCTGGCGCATCGGTTATCCGATCTTCACGGTCTCAATCGTGTAATGACGAATTTTTTCCTCATCGGCCGCAATGCCCATGCCGACGCCGGACGGAAGCTCAATTGCGCCGTCAACAAAGCGCATCGGTTCGGCAATCAGATCGTCCTTGTAATAGATGCCTGCGACTTTGCCCGGGGACTGCGCTTGCGCCGGAGTCGACACCGGGACCACGCAGGATAGCACGACCGGCGCCGCCGCCGCGGCAAACTGCAGATTGGCGAGATTGCCGATGCCGGTTTCGACCGATCCGTTGACGTTGCAGATGATGCCGGCCGCCCGCGCAACGGCCGCGACCTCCATGGCGCGATAGAGCCCGCCGGGCTTGGTCGTATAAATCGAAACGATCTGCGCCGCGCGCTTTTCGGCGATCTGAATGACGTCGTGAGCGTTCCAGGCGCTTTCATCGGCCATTACCGGCGCATCGATCGCGCGCGCGACTTCTGCCAATCGCTCGATGCCTTCCACGGGCTGCTCGAAATAGATGAGATTGCTTTGCTCCATGCGTCTGAACGTGCGCACCGCCTCAGCGACTGTGCGGTAGCCGCAATTTGCGTCGACGCAGAGCGCAATGTGAGGACCAAGCGTGTCCCGCAACCGGCGGACCATTTTGACATCGCGATCCGGGTCGACGCCGACTTTGATCTTGATGGTGAGAACGCCTTCCTGCACCGCCTGCGCGGCTTCGCGCTCGGCCTGCTCAAAGCCGATGAGGCCGATGGAGTGTGTGACCGGAATCTTTCGGCGCAGCGCCCCGCCAAGAAGCCGATGTACGGGAAGACCGCACTGCTTCCCGGCCAGATCATAGGCCGCAATTTCAAGCGCCGCCTTGGCGTATGGAAAGCCCTTGATCATACGGTCCATCCGTTCGTGAATCTCGGCTATTTCGCCCGGCGGGCAGCCGCAAACAGCTCCTGCAAGATACTGCGATATCACGCTGATGGTTGTGCCGGGGGTCTCCCCGAAATAACGGCCGAACTCCCCGCCCCAGTCCTTGAGGACAGGCGCTTCTCCCCAGCCGGCCACGCCATTTTCATCCGCGACCTTGACGAGGACATAGCCGCCGAGCGGTTCAGTCAGGCCCGACCACTTATGCTCGCGGCGGGTCGGAAGCGAGATGCGATGCAACTCGACCGACGCAATGGGCGACTCCGCCATGTTGCTGCCGCTCACCAGCGTCCGCGCCAGCGCCTATAGCCCCAGCCGCGCCCTCCGATGAGGCGCAGGATGAACAGCAATATGATTGCGCCGATAACCGCGTTAACAGCCAGCGCAACAATCCCGACACCAAGATGAATGTTCAGCCGGGGCAACAGCCAATCGCCGATCAGGGCGCCCAACAGACCGACGATCAGATCCCCGATCAGCCCGAAGCCCGAGCCTCGCATCATGCGGCCCGCCAGCCAGCCGGCGACGATCCCGACCACAATGACGACCAGAAGGCTCTCATTCGATAGATGCATGGCGTTCCTCGGAATAACGCGACGCTGACCGTCATTGGCCGGTCCGGCAACCGCACGAAGGAGGCCCCCGGTCATGCCAGCCTGAATTATGGCGGGTGCAAAGGAGCCGTCGAGATTTCAATTGCGCGGTTGCGGATGGTGCGGCTGAACGCGCGCCGATCAAGAACCTATCACCTCTCTGCTGTCCTGCCCATCCCCCGGCTTGATCCAGAGATCATCGCGGATCATCGTGCCACAGCGCGCCCTTGAGAGTCGTGCGCTGCGCGCACATGGCGTTTTGCTTAAGCGGTCAGCAAAGTCTGGAGGCTCCTGCGTTATGGCCATCAAGCTCGCCGAGAATTTTCGCGCGGTCTTCTACGCGCCGTTTTACGCGATGCACGCGCTTGGCCTCTATGCCAGCGAAGGCGTGGCCGTCGATCTCATTGAGTCGCCCGCGCCTGCGGCGGCCCAATCGGCTCTCCTCGACGGCGCGATCGATCTCACCTGGGGCGGGCCGATGCGAGTGATGAAGGCACGCGACATCGAGAAGAGCGCGCCGCTCGTCTGCTTTTGCGAAGTCGTGGCGCGCGATCCGTTCTTTCTGGTGGGCAGAGGGGATCCAGGGAAGTTCCGGCTCGCCGATCTGGCGCGGCTGAAACTCGCCACCGTTTCGGAGGTGCCCACGCCGTGGCTGTGCCTCCAGCAGGATCTGCGCCAGGAAGGCATCGATCCTGATTGGATCGAGCGAGTGGCGAACCGCACCATGGCGGAGAATCTCGTCGCCCTCGGTCATGGGGATATCGACGTGGCGCAGATGTTCGAGCCCTATGTTTCGATGGCGCTCAAATCCGGCAGCGACAATATTCTTTACGCAGCGAGCGCGCGCGGGCCCACGGTCTATACGACCTTCCTGGCGACCCGCGAGGGGATCGAACACAACCGCGCGGCGTTTGCCGGGATGGTGCGGGCCGTTCGTCGGATGCATGCCTGGCTCGGCGAGCACGGCGGGGAGGAACTCGCCGCAATCGTTGCGCCGTTCTACCCAGACGTGGCGAGCGATGTTTTGCGAAACTCGCTCCGACGCTACCACGAAGCCGGGGTTTGGGCGCGGTCTCCCGAAGTATCACGCGAAGGGTTCGCCCGGCTGGCAGCGAGCCTCTTGTCCGGCGGCTTCGTCTCCCGAATTCATGCCTACGAGGATTGCGTCGATCAAAGCCTGTGTTGAGTGGATTATCGGCGCAAGAATGCGCGTGCGGGGTACTTTGATATGAGGCCATCGCACGGGGCATTCTTGGCAGCTCCGGCAAGAAAGGAAACAGGCGCTACGTCGCCTCCGCGCCGTCCCCTGGATTTGTCGGGCGCGATCGATTCGAGGTCTACGTGCAATTTACGCCTCCAGGCGGCGGCTCCTTCCCGACGATTGTCAAGGTCGAAATGAACGCCGTCCCATAGGACCCGTCTCATCACTTCACGATCTGCACCAGCTCCGCGACCTGTTCCTTCGTCAGCGGCGCGGCGATGAATTTCAGCGTCACCGCCTCCGCCATCAGCGCGTCGAGTCCGTGAATTTCATCCGGATCGACCAGCGACTTTGGGAAGAAATCGTCGCGCACGCGCCTGGCGACCGCTTCGGAGACGCCGGCAAACTCGCCATAGTCCTTCAGCACCTGCGGATTATCGCCGTACATGTACGCAATCGACTCACGATAGGCCTTCATGAAGCGGGCGATCGCGTCCTTGCGCCTGGCAAGCGCGTCGGCGTTGGCGACGATGACCCGGATCGTCTGGCCGCGCACCAGGGCTGAGTCGGTCGCTCGCGCCACAATGCGGGTCTTGCCCTCCTCAATCTCCTTGAGGCCGAACGGCGGCGAGGCCCAGCCGACGTCGACCTGGCCGGTCATGACGGCCGTGAGCGTCGACGATGGATTGCCCGTCGCCATCGGCCTTACCTTCAGCTTGAATTCGTCGATGAAGGCGCGCACGACGCTGTTGGTGGACGAGCCGTTGGTGGAAAACGCGATGGTGTTTTTGTCGGTGAGGTCGGTGAGCTTCTTTATCGGCGAAGACGTCTTGGCGTACCAGTAATCGGCGGCGCCGGTGGCCTGCGCGCCGATAATGCGCACCGGCGCGCCCTTGGCGTAAGCCGCGATCGCGCCCAGCGTGCCGACGGCGAGGCCGAGGTCGACCGCGCCTCCGATGATCGGCTGCAGCGTCTCGCCGCTGCCCGAAGTGTAGACCATGTCGAGCTCGATGCCGTTTCTCTTGAAGATGCCGGCCTTGGCGCCGAGCTGAGTGATGGCCGTGTCCCAGTTTCCGCGCTGGCCGATGGTGAGCTTGAGGAGATCGTCGGCGTTTGCGCCGGGAGGGGAGGCGAGGGCGGTAATTGCAGCGGCGAGCGCGAGGGCGAGGCCGAACCGAGTCTTCATGGGCGTTCTCCCGATATCCAATATTGTCTGGCGGAATTCAGCGTAGCTCGTAGGGTGGACAAAAACAGCCGAGGCGGTGCGGCACGGCCTTCTTTCCGCCTTCGCCCGCCGCCGCGCGGCCCTCGCGTGCTCCGACGGGCGAAGGCGCAAATCCGCCGACAATCCCGATGAGCGCTCTCACAGGCGCCTTTGCCCGCACTGCGCGCCGCCATATCAAAGTTGCCTGATTGCGCTCAGCCCGCCCAGCCGGCCGACCAGTGCATTCGCGCCGATTGCGAGCACGAACAGCACGATCAACATGGCATACATGCGCGGCATGTCGAACAGGCTGTAGGCCTGGATGATCAGAAATCCGACGCCCTGGTTCGAGAGCTTGGTTTCAGCCAGCAGCGTGCCGATGATGGCGACGCCGAGCCCGAGCCGCACGCCGTTGATGATCGGATGGCGCATCGCGGGCAGGTAGATTTTTGTCGCCATCTGCCAGGCGCTGGCGCGGAAGCTCTGGCCGACCCGGATCAGCACCTTGTCGATCTGACGCATGCCGGCGGCGGTCGAGAGCGCGATTGGAAAGAAGCACGAGATCGCCCCCATGGCGATCTTCGAGCCAGGGCCCACCCCGAACCACATGATCATGACAGGGAAAAAGATGATCTTCGGCGTCGGACCCAAATAATAGAGATAGGGCTCGAAGGCTTTCGACAATACGCGATTGCCGCCGAGCGCGAGCCCGATCAGGAGCCCCGAGAGGCCGCCGACGATGAGGCCGGCGCCGACCTCGCTCGCCGTCACCCACAGGTGCCAGTAATAGTCCGGCGCCGATAGCAGTTTGACGATCGCGGCGCCGATCGCGAGCAGCGACGGCACGACGTCGCGATACAGCAGACCGGACTGCGCGATGGCCTCCCAGAACAGCAGAATGAACACGATGATGACCGCGCGGACCACCAGCACCGGTTCGGCCCGGCCCACTGTGCGGGGCTTCGCGCCGGTGTTGGGCGCCGCAGGCAAATTCAGTCGACTGGCCTCAGCCATCGCTCGATCCATTCGGTGAGAACGAAAAAGCACACGCTGACCAGGATGACGAATGAGATCGCCGCATAAGTGCCGGGCAGGTCGTAGCGCTCCGCCAGATCATTGATGAGCTGGCCAAGGCCGCCGAAATTGATCAGGAACTCGACACCCACCACGTTGATCAGGGTGAAGATCAGCCCGAGGCGAATGCCGACGAAGATGGTCGGCAACGCCGCCGGGAACAGGATCTTCGCGAACAATTGCGGCCCGGTGAGATTGAAGCTCTTGCCCACATTGATGAGGACGCGGCGCGTGCCGGTCAGGCCCTCGATGGTCTTGAGGATCACCGGCGGCACGCCGGCCACGAACCCCATCATGATAATGGTCCACGCGCTGCGGCCGAAAATCACCAGAAACAGCGGATACATCAGCACCGTCGGCGCGGAGGCGAGAGCCGCGACCCAGGTCTCGGTCGCCTGGCGCAAAATATTGATGCGGAACAGCAGAAGACCCACCGAAACGCCGACGACCGTGATCATCGCGCCCGCCGTGAACGCCTCGAAAAGCGTCAGCCGGAACCGCCCGGCTATATCCTCCTCAACAATGACGCGCTCGAAAGCCAACGCAATCTGTGAGGGCAGGGGAACGATGAAGCGATTGATCACGCCGATCCGGATCAGCGCCTCGACCGCAAGGATCGCGGCAGCGAGCGCGCCCAGTCCCAGTGCGAGCGGGAATATCCGCGAGCGCGTGAGGGCTGCCGCGTTCATGAGGCTGCTCCGGCGTGGAGGGTGCGGGACTCCTCATCCTGCATCCCGCGCGTCGCTTCTTCGCGAAGATCGCTCCAGATTTCCGCAACGTAGCGGCCGAACGCTTCGCTCGACACCACGTCGGAAGAGCGCGGGCGCGGGAGGTCGATCTCGACCATGCGCTTCACCCGGCCGGGCCGGTACGTCATCACCAGAATGCGGTCTGCGAGCTGGACCGCCTCCGTGATGTTGTGGGTGATCAGCAGCGTGGTCTGCTGAAGGTCCTGCTGAATCTGCAGCACCTTGTCGCCGAGCAGCAAACGGGTCTGCTCGTCGAGCGAAGCAAAAGGCTCATCCATCAAGAGGATTTTCGGCTCGGAGGCAAGCGTGCGGGCGATCGCCACCCGCTGGCGCATGCCGCCGGAAAGCTCGGCCGGATAGCGATTCTCAAAACCATTGAGGCCGACCAGTGCGATAAACCGCTTCGCCTTTTCGAGGCGTTCCTTTCTGGCGATCCCGGCGATTTCGAGCGGGAAGGCGACGTTCTCGATCACGGTGCGCCACGGGAAGGTCGACTCCTCCTGGAACACCATGCCGATCGCCGGATGCGGGCCGCGCACCGTTTCTCCTCCGACCGTGACGGCGCCCTGATAGCGGTCGATGAGGCCGCCGATGACGTTGAACAGCGTGGATTTGCCGCAGCCGGACGGGCCGATCACAGCAAGGAACTCGCCGGGACGCACGCTCAGCGAAACGCGATCCACCGCAACGAGCGGTCCTTCAGGCGTATCGAATTGTTTGACGATGCCGTCGACCACGAGAATGCCGGCGTCGGCGGCCGTCTGCGCGCCAGCGGCGCCTGATTTTGGCAATGTCGCTACGCTTGGCATGGAAAGACTTCCGCCGCTCTATTCTCCAGCCGCATTCTATTCCCTCGCCCGCTTGCGGGGGAGGGAGCTGAAGTCTAGCCGGACTTCCTCTGCGACACCGCGCCGGAATCGCGAGCGCCATAACCCGGCTCGATGCGCACGTCGACCACCGCCACTTCGCCGTTCTCGACCGCCGCGACGGCTGCCGCCAGCGCCGTCGGCAACTCCTCGTGCGTCATGATCGGTCCGAAGCCACGTGCGCCCTGGGCGCGGGCAAGCCCCGCCATGTCGATCTCCGGGTCAAGCATTTTCTGACCGATCCATTTGTTCTCGACAGGCCGGTTGCGCAGCAGCGCCATGCGCTCCTGGTGAACCTCGTCATTGTAGAATGAGCGATTGTTGGCCACCACGATAAGGAGGGGAATGCGGTAGTGCACCGCAGTCCACAGCGACGTGACGGACATCAGGAAGTCGCCGTCGCCGCAGACGCCGATGGGCAGCCTGCCCGATCCCTTGAGGGCGAGCGCTGCTCCGACTGATATTCCGGGGCCGCCGCCGACGCCGCCGCCGCCGTCGGAGCCAAGGAAATCCAGCGGATGGCGGAAGTGCCAGAACGAGCCCTGCCACGACAGCGGCAGATGGGTCAGCGTGACGTCCCGCCCACCGACGACGCTGCGCAGCTCGTGCGCCAAATCCTCGATGCCAAGCGCGCTCTTGCCGCCGGCCGGCTGATGGAGTGCGCGCGGCGGCCCTTTGGGCCTGGGCGCGACCGGGCCGATTGCCTCAACGAGCGCCCCCGCCGCCGCATCCGGATGGGCCGCAATGAACAGGTCCACCGGCGGCAAGCCCTGGTAATCCATGCTCCAGCCATTGTGCAATTGGTGGTCGAGAGAAACCTGGATCACCTTGCCGGCCGGCGGGCCGCCGAGCGAGCGCAGGGTGCCGTTGAGATCGACCCAGTCGAGGCTCAGGATGACGTCAGCCTCTCGAAGGTGCGGCGTCAGCTCGTCCTTGGTGAAAGGCTGCGGCGCATCGAGATGCATCGGATGGTCGGTCGGGAACGCCGCTCCGACTTTCGGCGTCGTGCAGACGTAAGCGCCGATCGCCTCAGCGAGCGCAATGCGCTGCTTCCACGCCGTCACGTCGCGCGACACGCGGCCGGCGAGGATAACCGGATGCTTCGCGGCCTTTAGCCATTCGGCCGCCTGTTTGATATGGTCCGCGGGCGCCGCGCTGACGACCGGCGGCATATAGCGCTTGGCCTCGATCGGCGGCAGCGGCTTGTCGAGCGGCGCTTCCTGCATGTCGGCGTCGAGATTGATGTAGACCGGAGCCTGGGGCGATGCGTTGGCGAGCCAGGCCGCCCGCAGCAGCGCCTCCCGCGCCGCCGCCGGCGATGCCGGCTGGTCGTCCCACTTGGTATAATTGCGGACGATGGCGCCCTGGTCGGCGGCGGTGTGAATCCAGTCGATCCACGGCCGCCGCTTGGCCGCATCCACCGGCCCGGTGGCGCCAAGAATGATGACGGGCATGCGATCGCACCAGGCGTTGAAGATCGCCATGGTGGCGTGAAACAGGCCGACATTGGAATGCACCGCCGCCGCCATCGCCTTGCCGGTGACCTTCGCATAGCCGTGCGCAATGGCGACCGCCGCCTCCTCATGCAGGCACAGCAGCATCTGCGGGTTCGCATTGCCGATGTGGTTTACCAGGCTGTCGTGCAGGCCGCGATAGCTCGCGCCCGGATTGAGCGCGATATAGGGAATGTCGAGATCGCGCAGCGCCTCCGCGATCACGTCGCTGCCGAAGCCTGCCGCGTTGACGCCTGACGGGATCGGGCGCTCAACGGCGGCGGTGTCGAGCTTGCTGACATCGACCATCCGGGTCTCAGGTGGAAGCGCTTCGCGTGTGGACATGGAGGGGAGGCTTTCTGCAGAGGCTTTCGAAGGCGTGGAAACGTGGATGATTCTCCTCTTCGCGGCGCGAAGGGGAGAATCCAATCCAAGCCGATCAGGAGACCTGACGCAACCGGGCGCGCAGTTTCCGCGCTTCTCGCAGAACTGCGAGAACAAACCAGGATCGAATTCCCTGAGAACAGGGAAAATAACAGCGAATTTTTTGAATTCTCACTGGATGCTGGTCTGGATGCTGGTCGGTTCCTTTCAGCGACGTTCAGTGTGAGACGTTCAGTGTGAGAGGAGCGAAACTTACGGCAGCCCACTCGGCCATGGCCGGGCCCGTCCTGGCTATCCCGATGTTCTGGCGGTGGGTCATCCTGGTCGAGATCGCCGGGACAAGCCCGGCGATGACGCCGCGGGTTTTGCTCCTGTTATATTTATTTTGTAACTGCCCAGGTTGTGCCTTTGCCGTCAACTGATCCGCAACGCGCTCATTTGGATTTGCGCGTCCTGCGTGAGGGCCTGGATGACGTTCCAGCCTTGCTTTTTGGCGGTTGAGATGAAGGAA